>Ga0209288_10000150_pt1 | contig 22393 bp, 28 predicted proteins | sample PPLLaktember2015_4_FD_187261 | JGI IMG/M metagenome (GOLD analysis project Ga0209288, IMG submission 187261) | Freshwater sediment microbial communities from Prairie Pothole Lake near Jamestown, North Dakota, USA - PPLs Lake P8 Core (1) Depth... | ecosystem: Environmental > Aquatic > Freshwater...
GGTATATCCCCCCTCCGTCGCATAGATCCTGTGGGTAACAGAGGCGCAGTAGGCAAGGACGTTTTGGTTTGCCGACGAGTCGTCGAGGATAAGTACAGGAAAACCCGGCATCACCGACATCTTAAGGTGAGAGGTGATCTGCAGGGACCTGTCTTGGTATCTTCTTTTAAAGAAAAGATACTTGGCGATATTCTCGGTAAAGGCCGTCTTTGCCGAATAGTCCTTGTCCAAAGAGGCGCGGAACGAGCTTGTTATAGGTAGCATGGACTCCCTGTAGAGCCATATCCCCTTCATGGTCTCCTCATTGCTGAGGTAGTTGTAGTCTGTGACTCTACCGTTATTGAGCTTGTTGAAGCTATCTCCCTCTTTGTCTGCTACCTCGGTTCCTGCCGTCTTAAGATATGAAAGATCGGTCTTATCGGGGATATCAAAGGAGCTGCCGCCTTTATACTTAGAGTCCAGCGTGGTCCCATCTCTGCCCTTCATAAAGGCACTAAACGCCTCCGGATAGTACACATGGGGAAGGTAAACCGCAGCGGCCCCCTGTCCCATCCTTGCCGGAAGCTCGGGCATATAGATGATCCTTGTAGGCTCCTTAAAGAAGTTTCTTTGGAACTGAAAGCTCGAGTACTCATCTGGAAAGAAAATGTTACACGCTGGGGGAGGCATCATGAATAGGTTTGGCTTGAATATAAAATTACCAATACTTCTTTTTACGTTCTTGGGGGCTGGAAGACCGGTCTTGTCCTTACCCATAACACTGTTGTCTGTTGCCGCAGGAAACGGAGCAGAGATGAAGTCATGAAACAGTATGGACATCAGATCTTGAACGACAGATCGCAGTGTAGAATACCCAGAATTGTTGTTTGGGATCCCTGTAAACCAATCGAGTGCCTCTGATTCTTTGAGTAGCTTTGTGAGCTGACCACTTGATTTCATGATGATCTGGTCGGATATTCTCAGCCTCTCATCCGCTATTTTGAAAAACTCGTTAACGTACCCTATGTCTTTGTAGATGGCGATGACGCCATCCATGAAGTCTTTTGTAACATCTATCTCTGAGCTACCCTCTTTTTTAAGGGCCTGCTCTATCCTTGTCTTAAAATATGACGCTCTTGTCATATAGGCAGGTATGAACTTCTCTTTCCCCCGGATAATGTCGGAGGCGTCTTGTACCGACGATCCCGAAGAAACCCCTGCCCGCTGGGTCTGCTGCGCGTTAAAGAAATACGCAAGGCAATTATCCCAATAGCTGCTGTGATCTATGCACGACAATGAGAAGGTTCTTGAGGTAGGGGTCTTGCCAAAGTTATAGCCAAACACCTCTCCCTTCCAAGCAAGGATATAAGGGAACGCCTGGGTCGAGCCGCTTGACGAGGCTTCGGTTTCTGTCTGCATATAGTTTCTGACAAAGATCTCTACGTTAGTACGGGGCTTGATATTCATTATGGTTTCGTGAGGAACAACGTCTATATATGCGATGGACGCCTGACCCACAGTAGAGGTCATCGTAGCTCCGATAAAAGGAACCTCTTTTCCTTCTAAAAACAGTTTTGCTCCTAGCGGTCTTCCTAAAGCCATGGTTCATCCCTATTTGCCTGTTACTAGCCCTGTTGATGGTGCTCCGCTCATAGTTGCTGCCGTAGTTCCGTGGGCTTTATCGGTATCCGGTTTGGATGTGCCCTTACCATCCTTACCTGCGGTCTTCTCAAGGGCCTCTATGAATTTGGAGTCTTTCACGGTAGCGCCAAACTTATCCAAAGAATAACCCATATCCTCGGAGAAGTTATAATATCTTCTCTCAAACACGACGATACTAAATTGGAAGGGTACGCCTGCCTCAGTGGCCGCCATCGTCTGGTTTGCGGTGTTTAGGATAAGCCCCTCGATCTGCCTACCTCCATAAGTGATAATAGCTACGGAGTTGTTATCCACGCAGCGCGTGCCCCTGAGATAGGTCTCATACATGTACATGAAGTCTGTGAGCCAGCTCGCATTCTTGGCATTTATAAGGGTGCCGCTGAAGTTGTAGACTGGAGGACGCTGGCCAAACATAAACACATAAAAATCACCGAAAGTCTCGATGATCTGAGACCTTTCTGTATGGGACTCCTGCACAGAATCGAGTATGAACTTGGTGTAGGCAGGGATAAGATCAGTAGAAGTGTTTTTGCCTTTTGGCTTTCCAAACACTCTGATAGACGCAGTGTTCTCCTGCTCATAAGGCTCCACCGCTCTCGGGAACGCTTCCAGATCTCCGGTAAGCGAGGTCTTGCCCGACCTGTAATAGTCGAGAGTCCTGTCCGTATAGTCTAGCTTTGGTGCGGTAGGAAGATTTCCGGTAGAGACGGTGTAGTACACGTCTTTCTTTTCTATCTTTACCGTTTTATCCTCGGCACCGGCTTTCTTGAGTGCATCCTTGGTCGTACCGGGCTGCCTCAAAGCACTATCCGGAGACTGCGATGAGCTTGTCTCTACATAACTTGTAGGTGCTGCAGTGTAATCAAGGCTACCAAACTCTGCCATTACGCCTCCAAACTTTCTTCGTTGTTAAGCCATGAAGAGGGTATCGATCTGGCCGCAAGGGGCTTGGTCGGGTCTATGCTTTTGCCTAGGTTCATAAAGGCAATTGCCCGTGCCTGTGATATGGCCTTATCGTGGACAATATCCTCAATATCATACCCCACAACCGTCGTGATGTCGGTTCTTACAAAACCCACGTCAGTACTGAAGAAAAACGCTTTGGTGTCTACTACTGTGCTGCCCATAGACCATTACCCTCCATCCTAAGACGATCAAAGTACTCTTTCTCGCCTGATGCTGTTTTGAGTGACATGTTAAGCTCTTTCAGAGCCTGAAGTATCGCCGCATTAGATGTGGACGGACCGTCAGAAGCAGATGTCGAAAAATTGGGGGATGTGGGCTTACCAAAGAAGTTCTTCACACGATCAACGACGCCGGTTGAGGAGGATCTAAACTCCTTGGGATCGATCTTCTCTCCCCGAAGCATTCTTCCCTCAAGCTCTCTTCTTTCGACAAGTGCTTGGTTGGTAACCTTTGCACCAACCTTTGGGTCGTAGGACTTGTTGTACTCGGCTATGATCTTTGCAGCGCCGTCTGTATCCCCAGCATTTATCGCAGCTACTGCCTTTTTAAGTCCAGGGGAATATGGTCCCACATTATATGCAAGAGAAGTTAAGGCCGTGACTACTCCGGAAGGGGTATCTTCCTTTAGCTGGCCCATCCAGGGCTTCTGGTGAGACTTTATATCCTCTTCTAGGTACTTCTCTGCCTCTTCCTCACTCAGACTTTTATCAAGAAGATGCTCTTCTCCGGGCTTTATAAAATGGCCGTACCCGATAGAGTGCCCTTTCGCGTCCGGATAAGCGGTTTTGCTAAACCCCTCCAGCTGCTTGACGAGCGCTTTTACTTCGCTACTTATACTGTACTCAGCCATTACCTATATCTCGCCGCGTTAAGTGCCTTGAGTGCTTCAAGGATCTCGTAGTTGATATTCACCTGCTGTGCAGCAATTTCCGCTGCGCTTCCTTGGTATGTACCGGATGCCTCGATACCACCACCTGATCCCGGAGCTGTAGCGTAGGTCTTACCCGCCCCTTCCAGGTTGAGCGACTGAGAGGTAGCCTCGATTGCCTGATCCATACCTTTGTTTTTTACTGCAGCATCTACAATCTGCGATCTTCTCTGCGGGTTGGTTATAACCGCTGTAAGATCTTTCTCGATATCCTTGGCAAAGGTACTTTTGTCTACGCCCTTCTCTACGGCTAGCTTCTCATACTTCTCCAAGATCCCAATCGCTTCTTTATGGCGAAGAATGTTGGCCCCTTCGGGTATAGACGCAATCGCCTGACCTAGTTTAGATGATGGGTCTAGAGATTTGAGAGCCGCAGCTCTCGAAGTATCCGTACCTGTGAATATCTTCTCCAGATAGGAGGTAACTTCCTTCTTGTCGACAATCGTACCAGAGGCAGCGACGCCTTGTTTTGAAACCTCAAGGAGAAACTCCCCGCCCTCTTGTACTTGGGCGTCAAATATTCCTGCCCCGGTGGCATCGTATGCCTTAGCCTCTTCCTGGTATCCCCCCTCCATATACCCTTTAAACTTAGACTCTGCCTGGGCGTAGCTGGTCCCGTACTTCTGAGAATGCTCCAAGGCGGCTTTGCTTAGGTAGTTCTTGGCAGCAGAGGAATCTCCCGAAGCGTACGCTTCTCGGGCTGCATTGAGGTTTTGAAGAGTTGATTTGGAAAGCTCGTTTTTGGAAAGACCGAAATAGCTTGTAAGTCCCATCTTCTTAGCAAGTCTGGACCCAATGCCTTTTATCTCTGTTTCCATCGCAGCCTTGTCCATTACCGTAGTTCCGGCAAGGCGCTCTCTAAGAATCCCGGTGCTGCGTGTATCTCTGGTAAGAGCTCCCGCCAAAGCCGGGCTGGTTTTTGCAGCTATTCTAAGTCCGGCAACCTCTTCTGGAGTGAGCTCGCCAATACCCCTACCACCGAACTGCTCTTTGGCAATCATATCTACAGTGACTTTATCACCGTACTTCTCTTGCAGCCTCTCTGCTACAGATGTCACTCCTGCAGTAGCGTCTGTAATCGATGGGTCTTTTTCGGCCATCTCAAGGGCTTTACTTTCCGAAATATCCAGAAGGGCCCTTCTATCCTGAAGAAACTTCTCCGCAGCCGCTTTAGATATAGATCTTTTACCGCCTGATATTTTACCGCTTTCATCCACGGACTTGCTGCGCTCATCGAGGATAATATCTCCTGCGCCAACTTTCTGATTTGATTTTATTAGGGATCCACCGCCGAGATCCGTGATTGCTCCCAGAAGCTCTTCCCCCATAGTGAGGTTCCAAAGGCCACCGCCCACATCGAGATTAATAGGGCCTCTTTTAGGCTTCTCTACAATATCTGGGCGTTTCTTCCCTACAAATCTCTCATAGCCAGTGTCGGTAAAGTCCGACCTGACGATGCCCTTGATATCTCGCTCCCAGTAGTTGATGAACTTTTCTCTACCACCTTCCCACAGTCGGTTGGCCTCTCCCATAACAGGATTAAGTATAACCGCATCGATCTTGTCCATGGCTTGGTCATATCTGTAATGAAGACCGCTTGTGCGGTATGCCTCATCAACAGTCTGCTGCACCCGTGTAGATTGGATTGCTTTAAGCCTGTCTTCAAAATCTTTGGGGGCATTTTTCATCATGTTGATGCGGGTATCCGCGTCTTGCGAAGACAGCCCCTGGTCCATCATGAGGGAGTACTTCATATATTTGTACCGATTCTCTTCGGTATCCTTGACCCCCAGACCCTCCATTGTGAGTCTTGCGGCCCCAAGTGCTGCGCTGAGCTGCCCAACCTCGGCACCTCTGCCACCAAATGCCTTGCCCATAGCGGCGGCAGTTTTGTCCTGGTTCACGGTGAAATCCACCATGGCCCTAGGATCTCCCATATTATTAGCACCCTGGTAAGCAAGATCGGTTATACTTGCCCCGCCCTGGAGGGCGTTTCTTTTGAAGGCGTCTACATCGAACCCACCCTTGCCGTAGAAAGAGGTCATAAACCCTCTTCCGAGTCCCGACTGCATGAACTGCAATCCCCCGGCAGTGAGTCTTTGGGCCATAGCCTCTTCGCCGCCTGCTTGGGCCACAGCCTCCTGGCTGATGATTCCGGCATCTCTTGCAGACCTGATAGCGGCCATGTTCATGATGTTGGCTTCGTAACCTACCTTCATCTCCACGCCAGTCCCGCGAAAGAGCTCTGCTCCTTGCAGTCCGAGACCTACCATCTCTTGTCCTGTACGTCCGGCGACCTTACCCAGCGCGCTGGCCTGTGTACCAATAAAGCTCATCTGGCTTGCATCAATACCTATGGCTTTGAAGTCCTTCATGACCTGAAGACCTTCTTGGAGAGAGGTGTTGAGAGTTTTTGTAACGGACTTCACACCTTCTACAATGTCTTTGAATTTTTTCTTAAAGTCGTCCATATCCTGGGTGCCTGCAAAAAGACCAAGATTGGTTGCCCCTTGCATTACCTGGTAGAGATCCCCCATACCCATGCTGGAGTCCCGGATATCCATCTTTTTCATCATGTCAACAACGCCGGTCCTGGCGGCTGAATTCATACCGCCACCCATCCTAGGGTCGGCCATGTTGCTACCTGCACCTACGTACCGGAAGCTACTTGTTTCCAGGAATGAACTAACCTCTCTGCGCTGTGCAATCTGATCGGCAAGAGCATCCACACCCATATATCCAGCTATGTTACCAGCAATCCCACCTACCGCAGATCCTATGCCAGCACCTATCGGTCCTCCTAAAAACGCACCTATCGCCCCACCGGCCAGGCCTCCAAAAGCTCCTGCAGCGGATCCTGCCGCAAGACCTGTGCCCACAGTAGCAGCACCAGCAGCAAGACCCATAGTTCTCTCACCCAGATTCGACGCCGCCCCATAACCATACTGGTAGGCATTAATCCCTCGGGGGATCGCCGCCATACCTCCCATAATCGCAAGCTCGCGCATGGGACCTGTCTGCATCTGGTATTGCCCATAATAGCCGGTGTACATCTGTGCCGGAGGGGTGTACTGAATAGGTCTAAGCATGGACCCCACTGCAGACAGAGCGCTTCCGGCACCTTGGGCAACCCCCAGCATGGCACCGCCAGCACTTTGAGCCCCCGACATGAGCATGGCAGGGATGTCGCCGTAGCTGGCCCTGTTGCCAGTAATCATGGCTTGTCTATCGTCATACATCCCAGCTTGCATCTGCTGAAGCATAAATGCTTCGTTCATTTGTTGAACATCGAGATTGGCCATTACTCACTCCGGCGCCTGGTAAATTTACCTTTGGTCTTTTTGTTTTCCACCATCGGACGAACAGTAAGAGGTCCTTTAGAGGTCTCCTCTTCCAAAATCCTTAAGGCTTTCTGGACTTTAGATTCTGTCTCCAAAGTATCCTCAGGCACAAGCATAGATTTCAGCGAGTCTACCATCTTCTGCAGGTTCTCGGCACCCTTGTTAGATTGGGAGGACCCGCCCGACAGCGCTGACTGGATACTGTTGCCTACATGAATGATAGCATTAACCGTTAGTAAGGTCGTCAAAAACTGTATCTGACTCTTACGGTTAATGGCCTGTATAACCAAAGTCTCGTCAAAACTTCCAATGGGAAGGTCCAGACCCAGCCGCCGCATCTCGAGCCGCGCTGTGCCCCGCGGCGAGGCTAGGGCTTTTTTAAGTAGTCGGCCTCGGGATCTGCAATGATGGCGTTTATGGAAACCGTAAGAACATTATGAATGTTCATCATTTTCGCAAGGATTGCTGGGCTAAGGGCAGAGAGCACCTTTCTTCTCTCCCTGACAGTGGCTTTGGTGTTTACCTTCTCTGATTTCGCGAACATAACATCATGACTAACTGGCTTACCCATGAGCTGGGTGATCCCATAGGATAGATGCCACATGCTCCTTCGGACCTCATAACCTTGGTTGGTCATCTTGACATCCTTGGAGATGTCCTCAGCCATGAGCTCATCGGCCTCGTCGATCTCTCTACCGATGAGAGTTCGAAAGGTGGCAATAAGCGGCCTTGTGTTTCTGATGGAGGGAACGACGATGATATCTTTTTCAAGAAAGCCCCGGAACACGATCTTAGAAAAATCATCATCGGTAAGCTCCACCCCTATACCCTTCAAGGTCTCTAGGGGGTTAGTTGCCGCTGCCTTTTTGATGACCTGGTTCTCTTCCTGTGGCGCAGGTTCAAGATCCTCGTAATCCGCTACAGTCGGCAGCTTCGCCCAAGGGTTAGCCTCATCGACCGCGTCCTTACTAGGTTCTTCAGCCACAACCTTCTTAGCATGATAATTCTCCACCTGCTCTTTCATCTCAGGGGTTAATCCAAACGAACCTTGACCCGGTATTGATTGACCTATTTTCATAAAAAAGTAAGCTCCTTAGGTATAAGAGTAATAGATGAAATTTATAATAGGAGACCGGTATGAGCGTAACAATAGAATCTCTTCACATCTGCCCACACTGTCAGTCCGATCTTACAGCAGATCCGTCTGCTCGAAAAGGGAGTTGTTGGAATTGTGGGAGAATCCTTGTAAACCCCACCAACAAATATTTTGAGAGCCCAGACTACATCTATAATCAAAAAAACAGTTTACTAGAAGTTCTAGAGCAGTCCAACCTAAAACCTGGAGATACAAAATACGACGAAAAGATACAGGAAATACAAAAAGAACTTACAGGATGGGTACGTGGGTGCACGACGGAAGACAAGCTAGCCTCACTATTCGATTCCATAATCATTATGGAAAACCTTCTTTTTACCTCAACACCATCACAAGACATGAAGGCAGTGATAGCAATGGCCAAGAAGATCGGAACCATTGCAAACGCACTGGAGCAATATTTTAAAGCTGGAGGCTCATCATATGACAGAAAAGTTGGATCAGTACGCCCCGACCTTGGAGAGAGTGCTTGGGATCAAGCGACAGCTACTGCGAGCAGGGATACCTGAGGACCACATCCCCTCCGACTGGATGCCTGCAATTATAGCGGCTATGGAGAAGTGGATAATAACTACGGACGACGGCCTCGACTACATAAGTAACCTCTTGGGATTCCAAACACGGCAAGGCGACTCTGACAAAGACTACACACTTATTGACAACATCAACCAAAACCACAAAAGCGTAAAAAACACACAGGTAGTGTTTTTCGAGGGAGTCATTGTCCACGGACGACCAGTACCGATCATGGATCCCTCCCTAAAAGAATTTATCCCTCCGTTAGAACTAGAAATTTCAGAAAGCACTAAAAATAAGTGTGATAGTTGCGGTATAGTCTCGCACTGTCTCAAAGAAGTGTTAGAGCCGTACACCGATAAACTAGAGTGCTTGTGTAATTTTTGTCTGTCACACCATGAAAACCCCAAGGTAAGCGATTACGGTGGCTTTCGTGTATGCCAAGAGTGCTCGGTGAGCAGCTGTCACCACCATCCTTCAAAAGAGAGGAAGAGGGTAGGTGGGGGACTATGAGATTTTAATGAATAAGGATTGTTGATAAAATGACAAACATTTCTATATGGCAAGATAAGATCGTTTTAAGAACTGATGAACCGCTACCATACCAATTAGAAAAATTTGCTAAATACAATGAAAAGTTTAGTGCATACCTGCTTTGGTTTGGAAAACAAAACCTTCAAAGGATCTTCCAGACTTACGGCAAGATACCAGTTACCCGTGGCCAAGAGCGCATCGATGAGCTTAAAATCAAACTTTCAGAATTCAAGGGAATGGAGCCACTCGTTCAGAGCAGCAAGTGCGCCGATGACTTTTCATCCCTAAATTTTAAGGTTAATCCACTTGGTAAATACCAAGCTAGGGGAGTTCATCTTCTCACACATGTAAAAAGAACCCCGCTATTTGCAGATTGCGGAGTAGGAAAGACTTATATGGTGCTTGTTTCCACGGAGATGCAGATAAACTCTGGAGTTATTGCTCCGGGCAAAACCCTTATCTGCGGCAAGCTCATGACTTTGGAGTCGGGGTGGAAGCAAGATGCCAAGAGGTTCACAAACCTCAAAGCAAACGTCGTGTGGGCACCTGCCGGTACCAAAAGAAGACAGAAACTTCTGGCTCTTCTTAACGACCCTGCCGACGTTTATATCATCAACCACGATGGTCTTTTTGTTCTAGAGGAGGAGCTTGCAGCGATGAACTTCCAGAAAGTTGTCGTTGATGAGAGCACTATCCTTAAATCCTACCATGGCGATTTTGCGAGAAAAGGTGGCAAGTTTGGAAAAACCCTCATGAACATATCCAAGAGGGCCGACTGGAGAGTTGTCATGAGTGGCACCCCCGCACCAAACGGTCCCGAGGATCTATGGGGCCAGTTCAAGTTTTTGGACGACTATGGGTTTCTTCTGGAGCCCTGCTATCAGGATTTCAAAAACATGTACATGGAAGAGATTGTATTTGGAAAGGGCTTTGGTGCGCCTTCAAAATGGGTATGCCCACCCGAGTCAAGAGACCGCATCAAGTCGATCATAGATCCCTATGCCTTCCAGATAAGCATCCGAGATAACATCGACCTCCCACCTCTTTTTATCATTAAGAGGGGCGTGCTGATGGGAGACGGCCAAGCCGAGCACTACATGGAGATGTACACAAGCCTGTCCACTATCATCAATGATTCAACTGTAGATATCGATATCAAGCTCACACAGCTAACAAAGCTGCGCCAGATCACAGGCGGGTTCCTTATCGACCACAACGAAGAAGCCCATCCCATTGAAGATGCTACCAAACTCGAAGCCTTGGATGAGCTGCTTGAGGAGATCGGGGATGAAAAGGTAATCATCTATGCCCAGTACAAGTGGGAAATAGAATCGATGGAAGCTCGGTATAAGAATCTTGGTGCGGTAACTGTATTTGGCGAAAACAGTTCAAAGAAGAATCTGGAGAACCTTCAAAAGTTCCTTAATAATCAAGATACAAGAATAATAATCCTTCACCCGAGGTCGGCTGCCCACGGCATTACTCTTACAAATAGCCACTACATGATTTTCTACTCTGGATCATATTCAGCAGAAGAGAACTATCAGTGCATTGCAAGGATTGAACGCGCAAGTCAGAAGAACACAATGTTTGTCTACTATCTTATTGCAGAGATTGGAGCGCACACCGTACCGAACGAGTATGAAAAACTAGCTGAGAAAATAGAAGATGATGGAACAATTGACCAAATCATGTATGAGGTAGTACAGCAAAAGCAAGCAAACCAAAATCAACTTATCGACCAACGAGATATTAACTTATCAATCCTTAAAAAGTTCTAGGAGGAGCTGATGGACTGGAAAACCAAAGCAAGGTTGTTTCGCTCGCGTTTCTATGGAAGGCAGGATGTCTACGGACGGCTGTGGGAGATGCGGCGAGATGGTAAAGATCTGCGGGGGTATGCCCCTGTATGCGATAACAGGTGGCAAGACTTCTGCCATCTCAAGAACAAGTCAGGAACACCGTGTTCTAGCTGCGACCACCAGAAGTGGACGCCTGTAAGCGACGAGACTGTGGTGAGCCACATTAAAGGCGATGAAGCGCACATCTACTATGTCCTTCTTCCTGATGGAACGATCTGCTTTGGTGCGATAGATTTCGATATGAAGGACGGTAAGGAGGACAAGGGATATGGATTTGAAGATGTCGCGAGAACAAGTTCCATTCTGCGGGAGCTTGGTGTCAGTCATCACATCGCACGCAGTACCGGAAGGGGATATCATTTGTATATCTTCTTCGACAGACCATACCCTGCGAATAAATTTAGATCTTTCATCCTTGATATCTTCGACAGAGTCGGGTTCATTGATCTCGTGCAACAAGGTATCAAGCCTCTTCCAGAATATTTCCCCAAACAATCCTACACCAGCCGGGACGGGATCGGTAACGGGATAAAACCTCCTATGGTTGAATCACGGTTCACTCATGGCAGAAACTGCTGGGTGGATGGTAGCGATCTGCCGATAGGGGATGGTCTTTCCGAAGAAGATCAAATCGCCGCACAGTGGGACTACTTTTCCAAGATCGTCCCGCAATCAGCAGAAGAGTTTGACACCATCCTTGAGAAAAATGGCATAGAGGTTGAAGAGGAGGTTCAAAGCGGCGGCGCTATAAGAAGAAGCTCTGGAAGGCGTAAAGCCTACGGCGGCGACTCTTCCGATGACAAGTGGCAGCAACCCCTGTCAGGGTCTATCGAGAAGGTTCTGGAAGGCTGTGCAGCGCTCAGAAAGGTCAGGGACAAAGCCCTTAAAGGAGAAACCATAGGACACAATGAGGGGTTTGGTCTTTATCATCTTTGTATGCACACAAGGGATGGTAGAGCGTGGTTTGAAAAGTACGTCACAGGATGGGGGGAAACCCCCACCGATGCCAGACAACTTGAGCATTCCATCGAGAAGAACTACATGGCATGGACCTGCAGGAAGTTTCAGGAGCTTGGAGTGTGCCCCGCAGGTACCCAGTGTTTTGAGAAAAAGCCACCAAGGGAGATCGTAGACGGGATGGAGGTCCTTCGTGTGGATCTGCCCAAGGAGCAATGGCCCGAGCCGTCTCCTATACGCTATGCCTATGGAAAAGGCGAGGACTTTCTGTTAAAGCTCCAAGCAGAGGTTTTGGAGCTGAAGAACGAAAAAGACGCAGCTGTAAAAACAGAAAAACTAAAACAAATTGCCCTAAGACTTCAAGTATTTGACGAGGCACAACAAAAAGAGTTCAAGGCGTTTGTAAGGGAGCAAAAACCCCTTAAAAGAAACGAGCTTTCGAAAGTCTTTAACGAAGCCGCCGACACCCACGAAGCGGAAACAAAAACAGCCATCAAGGCCCGAGAAGACATCGTTGTAGTAGACGACAATTACTACATAAAAGAGACCTATGGCTATTCCTACATTAAATCCGTGAAGGAGGGAAAGACCAAGAACATCAGGATCTGCTCGGTGGATATCATCATCAAGAAGGAGGTCAACTACTACGAGGACAGCCAAAACACAAGATCGGTGTACCATGGTGTCGTAAGGGCACAAGGTCTTGAAAAGGACTTCTCTGTGGATGTGGACATCTGGGCCGACAACAGCACCTTCCAGCTTTTCTTCATGAAGCTGCTAGGGACCAGGTTCAACCCCCTGAGACAAAACCTTGAGCTTATAAAGCAAGCCTCGGCAGGCTTCTCGGCAAAGATGGGTATCACATGCGAAATCTACCTGCAGACACAGGGGTACTATGGCGATAGCTACCTCATGCCTAGCTGCATCGTAGATCAGAACGGCATTCGCCCCAACACCAACCAACACGTTGATCTAAAGAATAAGGAGACAAAAAACCTCGACTTTCAGATCCTGGGAGAGAGTGACCTGAAGGATGTACTGATGCATCTCAAGGTGGACTTCCTGCACGCATGGCCTGACCTGTGGACATACACTGGACTTGCTCATACGCTGCTGCCATGTGTGATGGACCCTATGGACTGGACTAAAAGAACTACCCTTTTCTATGAGGGGCTTACCGGCACAGGAAAGAGCGAGCTTACCCACACCCTGCAGTTCTTCTGGGGACAGTTCGATTCGATCGCAAACTTCATGTCCTCACCAAAGGGTATCAGGGAGCTGGGCTACCAGTTCAAAGATGCCAACGTGGTTGTCGACGACTACAAAGGTCTTACCAAAGAGCAGGTAGCTGCCGTAAGAGAAACCATCCTGCATGCCTATGATGGAACTACCGACTATAAGCTGCAAAGGACTTCGGAGCTAAGGGTAGGAAAACTTGTGCGTGGTATCTACACGATGTCAGGAGAAGAGTTTGTAACAAACGACGCTGCCGTCATCGCAAGAACAATCCTTGTGGAGGTAGACAAGCAAAATACCAAACTTACGCAAGACAAGTACGAGGCTGTACACAAGAACAGACACAACTATAACGGAGTAACACCACAGTTCATTAGCTGGTTTTTAAAGCAAGACAAAAAGGCGATCCAAAAGCAGACCACTGCGATCCGTCAAAAACTTAAGGAGGATTTTCATTCAGCTCAAAACGTAGATAGGGTGTCTGTGAACCTTGCAACCAACTACACCGTGTGGACACTCTTCACACAGTTTCTTGTAGATATGGGTGTGGCTACTGCCGGCGAGAAGGAGGCTATGGACTTTCGTCACTGGGGCAACATTCAGAAACTTCGTTCCGACATGCTGGAAAGATGTGCGTCCGAGCAAGGCTCCGAGGTGTTCCTCAGAGTTCTCAACCAGATGATGATTACCGGAGAGGTGACCATCAAGGATCTTCCCGGCCATATGCATGACTACAAGATGATGATCGGGTATGTACCAAAGGAGCAGCCCGAAGGTGGATGCGTGCATCTCTACCCAGACGCAACATTCGAAGCCGTCAAGAACTTCAGCAAGAACCAGCCCATCTATGGAACAAAGAAATCGATAGGCAGGCAGTTTGCAGATCAGGATGTGCTTTCAGAAAAAGACCGTGGTCATGCTACAAAGAACGTAAGGCAGCCTGGTGGCAGGCAGATAAGAGTCTGGTCGGTGAAGCCAGAGGCTCTAGGTCTGGACCCAGACACAGTGCTTTCCAAACGAGGATCTTCAGAACCACAGAAGGAAGGCCGCGTGATCGAATTCAGAAAGGTCATGGCTACCACAGAAGAAGACCTCAAGATTTTCTAACCAATCTAAATTACCAACAAAACTTGGCATAAGACTAATGGGCAGAAGCTATCTCTTGCCCGTGGTCTAACCTTTTAAGGAGTCGCTATGAGTGCGCCTAATTTCGAAAACTATGTAAACGATAAAACGAAAGGCAGTGAGTTCGAGTATGTTCTAAAGAAAGCAAAGATGAAAGATCCGGAGGCTATGAGCCTTCTTAGAAACAAGAACTTCCAGCACAGAATGTTTACACACGTCAGCAAGAGATCCAGAAGTCCCGAGCAGACAATCTCAGCCCTGCTCATGAAAGTAGGAGCTGCGGTATCGATTATTCTGTTCGAAAGACTTCTAAACCACCTCCTCAAACCAGCCTCCGTAAAGGGGCGTTAAATTTAAAAAAAACAGCACTTTCTTGGTATAAGGGTACTGAAGGCCATAACAGCTATTCTGAGTGTTCAGAGTAGTTGTTATGGCTCGCCTAACCTTACACAAATTTCTTATCTAACAACATAACAGGAGAGAAAAATGAAAAACAACAACAAAGGTGTGGCAGGGGAAATCTTAGTTACCGGACTCATAGGCTTGGTGTGGGGTATATCCAGAGTGCTTGGTGCAGCGGCCGGTACCGTCCTGATAAACAAGGGGCGGCAATATCTTGATAAAAAGAGGAATGCAAAAAACAACAACCCCGCATCTTAATGCGGAAAACAGGAGGTCACATGAAGATCGTCATCGCAATCGTTTTTGCTGGCATCTTAACAGGGTGCGTTCACAACGTCCCATGTCCTCCTGAAATCGGAGGAAAGGGTGAGCTTTGTACAATGGTTTTAATCCCTACTCCGGCAGATGCGTTTACAGACACTACTGAAGCAATCAGTACTGTAAGAGCGGTCCTGGGGAGTAACTAACAAAAGGAGGGTGTATGTTCGGGTATAAAAGCAAAGCGCAAAAGCGCAGAGAAAAGACCCTCACTGTTGGTGGATGGGGAATCGTAGTTTTGTTCTTCATCGGTGTCGGCGATACCCTTCGTAAGAAGTGCAAGAAACCAACCAATAACGGGTACAACGCAACAGACTACAAAGAGTGGTCAGGGAGGGGCTAATGGATAAGGTTATCGGGTTTTTAGTTCTACTATGCTGTTCTGCGACAGCTGGTGTGGGTATCGTGCTCACTAACAGGGTTGTCAAAAAGATGGAAAAGGACGATGCAGAGAATTCGGAGAAGGCCAAAAAGGAAACGGAAGAGTCCTTTAAAAAGATCATGAAGTCCTTGGTTAAAGAAATGGTCCATGAAGAGATGGGTTTTAGAAAGTCGAGACATGGCAATAACGCCAGATATTAATAACAATCGGAGATTTACAACAATGAGTATTTTCAAAAAGAAAACAGCGTCAGAAAAGGTGTTTTGTGCAGCTAAGAAAACCGCTAAGAAAGCAAAGAAGCAAGCGGTGGAGCAGCCGCTCCAGGTTCCTGTTGCAATCGCAGCGACCATCTACATCGCAAAGGAAACTTTGCATGGTGCCCAGGTAGTAGTAGGGGTTACAGCAGTTACGGCTAAGCAAGCCGGTGAGATTGCCGGCAAAGCGTTCAAGCTAGCCAGGGTTAAGTCCAAGAAGTGGAAAGAGTACCTTGAGAACATGATAGGTGTCGAAGAAAAGTCTGCTTAAGCAGTGTTGTGGGCGGGGGGATCTGAAAGGGTCCCCCCGCTCTCTTATTAAACAAAAAAAATAGGTATGGGGGTAATCATGCCAGTAACAAAACTATGCCTTGGGATCGGGGCAGTTATCATAATAGCAGGTGTGGCAGCTCCTGGTGCTTTGAGAGTCGTAAAGAATGCCGCTGCTGTTGCGTTTGCAGTCGCAGCTATCGGGCTGCCTCTGGCGGTGCTGGGGCAATTGTTAAAGAGGTAAGGAGGTCAAAATGTTTTGGAAAAAAAGAGATCCTAATGAGGATATGAAGATCAGGCTGACTATGTTTCTGTGGGGTTTTCTGTCGTTCCTGTCACTGGTTATCATATCAAACTCAGAAAGGATCTTCAGATTCATTATGTCGCTGTTTAGGTAGCAGCAGAAAGGATGGACATATGAAGGTTCTCATCGTTGAAGACGACGAAGGCATGGCAGAGCTAATGATGTTTGCGGTGCGTGAATATATCCCACAAACCGAAGTGGTCGTAGTGATGACCTGCGAGAGAGCTGTGGAAGAGCTGCGGCGGGATACGGGGATCGATTTGGTGTTTACAGACATGATGGGGGGTGAGGGGTGCACAGTCATTAAAGAGTGTCTGAAACTTGGTATAAGGGTTGTAGCGTGCACAGGAAAAATTCTGGATAGCCCTGCGGACATATGTTTCGTGGAGCTTCTTCAAAAGCCTTTCAACTTAAAAGAGTTGGAAAGATTTCTGAGCTAAGGATGGCTCTCTAGAGGGTTCGTTTTAAACTAACAACAAAGGAGAGTAACATGGAAGAGCTAGTAAAACTGCTAAAAGAGATGTCAAGTCAGATGGCCCAACTGAAAGAGCAAACGAAGTACAAAGATATGAGCAGAAAAGACAGGCTGACGGAAGAGTTGTTCCAGCTAAAGCTGGAGCTTGCGGCTATACGAGAGAAGGACGAAAAGAGCCCACGCGACTATGACGATATCAAGAGCCTCAACAACAAGATCGACCTTTACAAAGAAGAGATCAGGGGCTGCAAATAACCACATGCCCTGCAACGGGGCTTAGAGGAGGTGTTCTAAAACAAACAACAAAGGAGAGTACTATGAAAACTTTAACAACAATTTTGTTCGCAATGCTTAGCGTTTCGTGTGCAACAGGCTACAAAGTCCAGTCGATAGAAACCAGCCTACAAGCCAAAGGGCAGGTCGGGCAGAGGATGGTCGGCCTCAACGACAAGAAAGAAATCATACTTCAAGAGGAAGTACAGGCGGATGATGAGATGCGAATCATGCAGGCCGTCAACGACAAGTTTGAGTTCGAGCTGGGTCATGAGATCCACATGGTCAACAGGTGCAGAAAAGAACTCAGTGACCCACGTCTTGGTGGTAACGGAGAGCTTCCTACGCTCTCAAAAATGGATGGGCTTAAGACCCCAGAGCAGATCAAGGAAGAGATCGGTATCACAGATGAAGGTGATATCAAGGTCGTTAAGAAGACCTACTTCATAGACGCACTCAAATCGCAAAAGAGATACAAAACCACTCTTGAAAAGATGATCGTGCTGTCGAAAGAGCAGCGGGAAGAGTGTGAGTACAAGATGGGAAATGCCCGCATGAAAGCAGGGCTCCCAAGTGCAAGGTTCGAAGGAGATGTTTTTGAGCGTAGCTTGGATGAAGCCTTTGAGATTCAAGCACAAAGAAAGTCAGTGGTTGCTAGCCACTGACTAACAAGTCAAGGGCACTAACAACCACAAAGGAGAACAACATGAAAAAGATAATAATGACATTCGCAATTGTTTCTAAACTTGTTTCTGGATGCGGTGATGGCGCAAGCCCCTCGGGCATACCCATGCTTCCAGAGCAACAAACAACGGAGCAAGTCGATGAGAAAAACAACAAAGACAAAAAGTCTGAGGGCAGCGAGATCGTCTCAGAAACTAAAGATAGCCCAGTCGCTATCGCAAGGGCTGCCACAACAGAACAACCTTCAGCTGCACGAGATGGACTGGCAACACTACCTGGAGCTACCGTATCCGAGTCAGCCACAGAGGTTGGTGATATTGGATCCGGATCAGGTGCTCTCAAACTTACGAGCCCATCCTGCCAAGATGCTGCCGTATCTGAAGTCAAGGCCGGAGTAAGGTTCATGAAGTGTGACGGGTCTTGGGCCGAAGGGACCATGGCCGCAGAGACTGTTACGGTACAGGTTCCTGGACCAACCGTTACGCTTACCCCCGCCCCAATTCCTAGCTGCACGGGTAACCGTCAGATAGGATGCGTTACCACCGCTACCTATGAGTCGGCCAACCTTGCAAGTATCGGCCCTGCCAATATTCGTCAGAATATTGTTATTGCAGGAGTTACAGGCACCATGGTCGAAGGTGTTGAAAGCCACACCGACTGTACAGGAAATGGTCAGGTAGGGTGCATTACCACCGCCACACACAAGTCAGCTGACTTTACAAACATCGTCGCTTGTAAGGTTAAAAAGGACACGTGGGTTGCTGGAGTTCTTGGTAACTACCCCTCCGCAGACTGCCCTCTAAGCAGCGACACCAATGTTGCAGATCTTGACCTCTCGTCGTTCAACTCAAAGCTAGCAAACGCTACTGCATTTGAGTGGTTCGATAGTGCAGGCACCCGCTACTCAAACAACGGCAGCACCGCCCTTTCCGCTGGTAACATCATGTCTGGTACCACTGTGTTTGGTGTTCTTGGGACTTTAAGTCCTGGAGAGCAGCCTAACGCATGGGACATCAGAAAAGGTGTTAGCATCAACGGTATCGATGGTCTTGCCAAGATGACCTGCAGGTCTGACACTTCAAACGTAGACCTAAAGTGTGACACCGCTGCGTGGGCGGTTAACAATAACGTCGACGGCCACATGACAAAAACAGACCGGATCACCGGCCTGACATGGAATGCGGCATCGAATGGCAGCACCATGACCAAAGCGTGGGCTACCACCTTGTGTACCAACCTTGCTAGCTCTACTGGCGAGGCTTGGAGAGTACCTTCCTTAGCAGAGATCAACACTGCTTACGTACACCAAATAGACCAGATGTTTGGTACTAAGGTTACAACCGCTCCTAATGGCAGGATCTGGTCTAGCGAGGGTTACAATGCTGCCAGCAAAACTGAAGCTGTAACTCTTCTGGATTCAGTAACCTCTACCAGCGCTGTGGTCTTGTGTGTTAAGTAAAGAGCATCTTACTAACTAAAACCCCCTCATGGGGGTTAGGAGAGGTTAGAGGGTGTCTCTCCACACGTTGTGTTCTATAGTTTGCACAGGCGCTTAGCCTGTGCATTTTTTAAAACTTTATATTACGAAAGGGATTATATGGACAGACTGGTAGTACTCCATATAGAAGATGACAATGATTACCACTTCCTTTTTTCACAGTATTTAGGTGACAGCATCTCGCTGCTATGGGGAGTAAATAGAGAACAAACCTTGATGCATCTAAATGAAAATAAAATAGATGCTATTGTGTTCGACGGGGAGATTCACGGGTGGAAGGGGCATATAGAAGAGGTCCTCTCTATTGTCAAAGACGTCCCACATATCATACTTAGCGGCTCTGTGTATTCTAAGATACTGGAATTTAAAGAGAAGGGATACCTGGCTCACCAAAAAGGGCGAGAAGGAATGGCCGCTGTGGTAGGATATATAAAGAGTCTGGAAGATAGCAGAAAATAGCCACAGGCGGGACCTTGCCCGCTTTCTTTTAGCTATGGAGGTCCTATGACTTGGATGTCTGATCTGATAAAGGGAATAAAAAGTCTGGGAAGAAGATCCGATTACTCTGGGGATCTTGTTAAGGAAGCCACCAAATGGGTCGGTCTCAAAGAAAAGAGGGGATCTCCCAGTTCGGTAATCAATGTCTTTAGAAAAGCCAATGATGGGGTGGCAGAAGGAGAGCCCTGGTGCGCAGCCTTTGTGCAGTACTGCGTAAGCTCTGTTGCAAACAGGAATAAGCTGGAGATATCCCTGGCAGCATCAGAACTTTGCTACAACCTGTGGCATAATACCCCAAAAAGGTGCAGACTTAAGGGGCCAGTACCAGGAAGTATTATCATATGGAACTACCCAGGGACCTTGAGGGGTCATACTGGGATTGTTCATAGTGTCATGCCAGATGGGCTTATAAATACCATTGAGGGCAATACCGGGGATCCTAGAGACGGTGCGGACAAGAGCTTCAGAGGGGTCTTTCCTAAGATAAGATCCACAAAAGGGTCTGAAGGCATGGTGGTACTTGGGTATATCAACCCTTTTCTATGACGGGGACTTATGGCAGCAGCTCCACTACCTACCGTATCTGTCGTCGTTACTACGAACAGGCTGGATCTCTTTTTTAGAAGAGCCCTACACTCCATCAAATATCAGAAAACCCTTCCTGATGAGGTTATCATCGTTATCGATGGGAACTCCTGGAAGCTAAAGGATGAGAAGGTCCTCAAGGATCTCCCCACCGATTGGAAGCTGATATGGACTGAGGGTGATAACAGTGGTCCAGCGATGCCCAGAAATATGGGCATGTACCACGCAACAGGGGACTGGATTTTAATCCTCGATGGCGATGATATAATCGTCCCCTCATGCGTGGATTCTTATCTAAAAATATTACCGCACATCAAAGCAGATATGGTAGCAGAATTTCAAGTTCACTCACTTGTGCACCAAGGTCTTTTTGTAACAACGAAAATGCCGCCCGATAGGAACGCTTGGAACGAGGTGGTAAGATCTGGAACAAAAGCACTTATATCAGCAAGTTGGAAACGCGGAGAAATGCCTATAAGGCCAATACTGGTTAAAAATGACAGTAAGAAATATTACCCAATAGACTTCTCCTACCTTGAGGACAAGGTTCTTATTTTTCACTATATGCTTGAAGAAAGAAGGATCGTTCTATCTGACTACTGCGGGTATGTTAGGAATGTCCACCCTAAGTCTTTAACAAACAATCTACTGGGGTGGGGAGCGCTTCAAAGAGACGAAGTACGGTTCAAAAAGATCGCCGGCAATATCAACATCAACAACTGGACCATACGGGACAAAGTGTTTGAGTCGTGGAAGAGCCACCTCTATCTAACTGACGAAGACAGAGAATATATCAGCGACACAATTAAATATTTCTCCACACTTTAAATCATAAAAACCCCATGGTATAAGGTTTACATAAGAAACTTTATACTAGGGGGCAACTATGGAAAAAAACGACGATAACTCACCTGCCGAGACTCTATCACAAGAGGTCATTCAAAAGCTAGTAGGTAAGGCTCTTTTGGAAGTACAGGCCGACAGCGCAAAGTACTTTGACCTTTTCACAGGATGTGCCGGAGAAGAAACCACTCTTGCGGAATTGGCCATAGGGGCAATTTCCAAGCTAAAGACTGTGGAGATAATCATTCTTACCACACTGAGGTCTATGATGCATGACAACGGTGTACCAGACGGGGCAGTTAAGTTTCTTAACGTTATATGTAAAGATGTGACTACGGTCCTTATGCTTCTAAACGGCATCACAACTGCAGACGAGCTGATGGCCGTATATGAAGAAGAGGAGCTAGCCAATCCTTTAAGAGCTTTCGGAGAAGACACCGAAGGGCAGAGGGTAGAGGCCACAAACATCGGCGAGCTCTCTAGGGATCTAAACGATCTGATGGGTAAGGTAAGAGAAGCGAAGCAGTCTTAGGACTCTTCCACCAGCCCCAACGTCGCCTTTTTCCTATGGACGAACTCCAGGGCATCCTTGTCTTTCTTTATGATGGGTCTCGGCGGGTAGAAGTATTCCGTTATAGGAAGCGGACAACCACTATACCCCTCATTAAGTTCCTCCAAAAGCCTCTTGTTGTGTGCCTTCAAACGGGCCTCTTTTTGGTCCATAAATTATTCCTTTTCCGGTCATAAATTATTCTTTTTTTGGGCCACGGATAAGTGCCTATTTTATCACAAAACCCCGGCCCGTATCTACCCAAAAAGTAGGTCATATTGGTACATAAAATGCCCCACTATCATACCACATACACATAGGTAATAGCACCCATAGTCACTCCTACACGGCGCATACTTGCCATCGCTTTGTGGCGCACACTACGCCTTAAATGGAGATGTTGCTCCGTTTATAGTCAGTGCGACAAAAATGTCGAATTCGTATAAACTTTATACAAGCCATTTTTACATGCATGGTTACATGGCGCACTGCTATTACAATGCCGCTGTATTTTCGGCGGAGTGCGTGCTAAATGCGTAGTGGCAAAACGGCCTGTATAAGTTTTATACACCAGACACTTTGGCTTGTTTCTGGATGCAGCAATGATAACGGGCAGTTACCGTTAAAACTGTGTTTCCGCACCTGTTTCCGGTTTTTTCTTGGGATAATTAGGGAGATAAGGATTTGTTACAAAACCGAGATGGAACCAAAAAAAGAAGCGGAAACATATATAGAGAGTATAACTCTGTGTTTTTAAAACAGTATAACTCTATATTTTTATATGTTTCCGCTGTT
>Ga0209288_10000158_pt1 | contig 21371 bp, 16 predicted proteins | sample PPLLaktember2015_4_FD_187261 | JGI IMG/M metagenome (GOLD analysis project Ga0209288, IMG submission 187261) | Freshwater sediment microbial communities from Prairie Pothole Lake near Jamestown, North Dakota, USA - PPLs Lake P8 Core (1) Depth... | ecosystem: Environmental > Aquatic > Freshwater...
CAGACTGGCGATCACCTGTTCCAGACTGGCGAGGTTGTCCGCGTAGTCGGTCACGATCAGGGTGTTGCTCGAGGCATCCGCACTGAATGTTCCGTTGGGGCCGACCAGTGAACGCAACGCAGCCTGAAGCTGAGGGGCCGATTCGTGTCGCAGGCTGAAAACACGCGTGACCATTTCACCCCCCGCCCGCTTGCGACGCGATTTTCCGGTGCTGGTCGTGGCATGGAACTTGGCATCCGCCTCGGGGACGATGCGCACCACCCCGTCGCTCTGTATCGCCGCATAACCCTGCATCCGCAACGCCGAGAGGACGATGTCATACGCGACGGAGGGACTGACCGGACGCGGTGAGGTGATCCTGAGCGTGCCCTTGACACGCGGATCCACCACGAAGGTTCGCCCCGTCATCTCGCTCATGGCCTGGATCACCGAGTGGATGTCGGCATTGACGAAATTCAGGGTTACCCAGCCCTTGGGCGGCTCCTTGGCTGCACCTGCAGCACCCGCCCAGAACATCGACAGAGTGAGCATGAAGACATAAAAGCCTCTCATGGATGCACTCATCTCTCTTGGTCCGGAGAGAATGTCTGCCCGGGGCGATTGGTGACTGTCTGAGGCGGTGATTCCGCCGGTGGCACTGCAGTTTCGGGGAGCATCAATTCCTTTTCGACTCCTGAGACGAGGAGAATCACGCGGTCTCTTTCAATGTGCTTGAGAACAATTCCCGGGACGACTTCATCGCCTGGAAACACATGCACGTTACCGGTACGTGTATTTATCGTGGCGAAGCCTCCTCCACGCGTACCGGAATACACACCAGTCAACTGCAAGCCTTCGACAGCGACCACTTCCGCTTGAACGCTCGCACTCGCAAACAATCGACTGATGGAACCGGTCGCCAACTCGGACTGGACCATGGCCGTGGAGGGCAATTCGGCGACGCGACGAGGCGCAGTCAGTTCAGACAACCATGAACCCGTCAACAGGACAGCGATCAAAGTAAACGCTGCAGTTGACAGGCGAGCCGCGGAATCGAATATTGCCGGTCCGGACAGGGTTGAGAAGTGCAATCGTTCCAACTTCATAGCGCGAAAGTATAACCCCTTAGAGGGTAGGCTAAGCATGGATTTCACCTGTCCTGGAATGGGGATCTTTCATGCCGGATTTGAAGGCGACCTCGGCCTTGCCGATGATCACTAAAACCCTAGAAAAGTCAGCGTACGTCCTGATTCATCCAGTCGCGCATCAGCGACTACGAAGACGAAAAGCATGCCGTCGTAGTGCGGGCCCGACAGGGCACAGCCCAAGCTTGCAGTTCGATCGGGTTACGGTCTGTCGTGGTTGACGACAATGGCGTGGACATGCCGAGTGGAATCTCTACTTGCTCGCGAGGTACTCAACCAGCGCGTCGATATCGCCCGGGTCAAGTGCCTTGCCGGCCGTGCGCATGGTGCACATGCCGCTGCTTGACTCGCCAGCGTTATATTTCTGCAGGGCTGCCTTCAGGTAGCTGGGTTGTTGGCCGGCGAGGCGCGGAATCGCCCGACTGGCCCTGGTACGAGGACTCTTGCGAACATATCCCATCGCATCGGGGCCATGGCAGTCCACACAGGCGATGCCGTAAACCCTTTCCGCCGTATAGAGCTGCTTCCCCCGTTCGGTCAGTGTTTGATCAGGAGAAGAAATGGGCGGGCCGTCGGCAGGTTTCTGCTTGGCGTAGTAATTGGCGAGTATCACCAGTTCCTGTTGCTTATGCAGGGAGGCGATCAGCTCCATGGCATCGCTGTCCCGTTTGTTCTCCTTGAACAGCTTCAGCGCCTTCATCAGATACGTTTCATACTGTCCGGCGATGTTCGGAAACTCGGGCCCCGCCGACTTCCCGTCGACATAGTGACAGGCGCTGCAGCGCTGGATATGAATTGACTCCGGAGTGGGTCCGAGGCCGGAATCCGCAGCGGACGTCAGAGAAGCTGACGATAGAAATACCAGACCAGTGACCGTTCTCCGTAAATACATGCTCATGTCACTCTCTCCTGTCAATGATGCGAATCCCGTTCATTCCCTGGATTCGGATGCGATACAGAATTTCGATAACCGCCTGGTCAATCCCTCGCCGCCTGATAACGCTAGTTGAGTTCGTAGCGGGCGGACAAATAAATCAGGAAAGTATCGGCATCCTGCGGGGGGATCCCCAGCGAAAGCACGGTGGGCAAGAAACTGACACTGGAATTTTTTGCCCAGTCTTCCTCCTCGTAATTCTCGTACCAGATCGCAGCGCGCAACGAGAGCTTCTCTTTCACCTTGTAGTTGCCACGCAGTCCGATTGCAAACAGGTCTGAATTAAGTTCCGGCAGATCAGTGGCGTCGGCATACTGGATCTTGCCGGTGAACGTCGAATAGACGACATCGGCGCCCAGATCGAACTTGTCGGGGATCGCCTTCCAGTCCACGCTGAGGCCAACCGTGTGCGTCAGGTTGCTGTCCGACGCCATCCACATATTGCTGACCGGCGGCACGGGGATCCACTCGAGGCCCGTCTGTTCGGAGCCGAATTCCTCATACGTGTAGTAAGCGGAGGCTGAGAGCATCTCACTGAACATATAGGTGAGACTTGGGGTGACGGTCCAATGATCGGCCTCGGTAAGGCCGAGAACCATGTCGGGATAATCGTCCTGGTAGTACTCCACGCCAAGACTGAGCGACAGGCGGTCGCGCGGATTGTATGACATATCGAGTTCAATCTTGTTGCGGTCACGGTCGGCCAGTTGGAAAGGCTGCATCAACGGGTTATTAGGAAATACCGGATTCCCGATCGGCGGTATTTGATTCGACAACGGGACAAAGGTCGAGGCATCCCGGGTCGAATAGGAGTATTTCAGGCTGCCTTCGACCGTTTCCAGCGGATGCAGTCTGAGTTTGGCCCAGAACGTCGTGTCCTTGGTCGTCTCCACCTGCTGATAGGTGTAGTCCATCTGGTCGTAATCGAATCCGCCGGAGAGATCGGCATTCTTCGGCAGCAGATAGCTGACTTTGGCGCGCAGCAGGTTCTGCTCGAAACTGTACGGCAGATTTTGGCGTTCGACCGGCGCGCCGGTATTCGGATCGATCGCCAATATCGAATCCGTAATCACATAGTTGAAATTGTTGACGCTGCTCTTGTTGTCGCGATTGTTATAGGTGTAGCTCGCGTCCAGACGAAGCCTGGATGCAGGTCTTGAACTGATGGTGAACTTGGCCAGAGTGGTATCGACTTGGCCGTCCAGGTTGGCTGCGGGCAGCCCCGGCGTGACGATGACAGGGTTGATGGTATAGGGCAGAAAGGCCTGATCCTGGGTCAGGCGCCCGAAAGCGAGTTGGGCGCCCAAGCGGGTCTGATCGCTTAACTGATAGCCGAGGTTGGCGCTGATCCGGTGGGACTGGTTGTCGGGAGCTTCGGCGGCGCTTCCGTAGTCCTGTCCGGCCGCAGCGGTAAAGGGATTTTGCCAGGTGATTGCAGTCTGCTCGTTCTTGAAAAACGAGCCGTTGTAGGCGAGGTTGTACTGCAAGCGGCTGCCCCGATAGCCCAGAGTCAGACCGAAATCGTCGGTTCTGTAATCGAAGTTCACCGGCAGAATGGATGTTTGCGAATAGCCGAAGGTGGCGCCCACATCCTTGGTTCCGCTCTTTTTCTCCTGGCGGAAGAAGCCGGTAATTTCCCATTCCTTGCCGGGGATCATGGAGAATTTCACGCCCAGGCGATCACGCTCGGTTTTGAGGGACGTATTGACTAGATCCGTGCTGAGGGTAGGCATGGTGCCGGTAGTACCGCCAGGCACCCAACCCGTGGGTAATTCGAGCAGGCCGCCGCCCTGATTGCGGAAGGGACTGTACGCATCCTGCTCGCGGTAATTGGGGATCTCGTCGTATTCGATCGCAATCCCGTATTTGCCTTGCTTGCCGCCATCCACGACCGCGCTGCGTGAATCGAGTCCCAGGTCGATGACGATGACGTCGAGATAGCTGCCGTCATCGCCGCGATAACGGACATCGCCGCCGGCGTTGATCACGCTGCCGCTGTCCACCAGGCCAGTGTAGCGGCCAAAATGGTAGGAATCGTCGGATTGGTAGCCCACCCCAGCTTCCACCCAGCCAGACCAGCCGCGGATATCGGGGCAGTCTTCGCAAACCTTTGTCGACGAGGGCTTGGCCTCCTCCTGCTCGACTGAACCAGGCGCTATGGCAGCCTTTTGTGCAGCAGCCGTGGCACCGGCGGGCTTGGCCGCCGCCTCTCTTTCGGCCGGAGCGACCGTTTTGAGGATGTCCTGCGTCATGACCGAGGCAGCGGCAGGCGCGGGCGTCGTGCTCTTGGTTGCAGGTTCACCCGGCGTTGCTATCGGGGACGTGTTGCCATGGCACTTGGCGCAATTGCCCTTGGTGGCGAAGGACTTGGTGCCATTGTGGCAGCTGAAGCAGTATTTGCCCTCGGTATGGTCCTCGAAGGCAATCTTGGCGTTGCCCTTTTCTCTCTTGAAGATGCCCGTATGGCAATCCTTGCATGCGAGGCCGTTATCCGCGTGCGCCTTGCCAGAGAAGATGACGGGCTTCGGGCCGCCTTCGAAAACGAGTTCCTCGTCAGGTGGCACCGCGAGGGCCTGGGTGGAAATCGCTATCGCCCACAGTGCCGCAAAAAACATCACGAAAGCGAAGCCGGCCCCCTTTCGCCCCCCCCTGCCGCTTGCCCCTGCTTCAGCGGAACGCTTTGCCGAATCGGCCTCATCCGCAGGCGCCGCGAAGAGTTGCGTCAGCGCCGCTGCAAACGAGGCACATCGCACGGAGAATTCATCAGCGGGCATCTCTGGTCCCTCGATCCACTTTCGGCAAGGCTTGTTCATTGTCTTGATCCCCTGTGCCCGTTTTCAGCGCAGCAAGGTCGAGCCAGACGGGTGGTTCGATCCATGAACAGCGGAGTGGCAATTCAAGCAGCCCTTGACCTGCAGGTACGCACTGGGAAGCTTGCTGCCGTCGAGGCGGGTGCTGGGGTGGCCTGACGGGTCATGGCACTGCTGGCACAACTGGGGAACACGCTTGTTGAGCAACGCGGGCTGGTTGGTGCCGTGGGGCGCATGGCAGAGCATGCAATCTTCAGCCACGGGCGCGTGTTCCCAGAGGAACGGGCCGCGTTTTTCGGCGTGGCAGGAAACACACTTCTCCCGCGAACTTGCCTTGACCAGCAAGCCGGTACCGTCTTCGCCATGGACCTTGTGGCAATCGCTGCATGCCACCTTGCCTTCCCGCACCGGATGGCGGGAACGCAAATGCAACTCGGATTCCTCGCTCTTGTGGCAGGTGAGACAGACCCTTGGCTGTTGCATGCGGTCCCGCACGGGGTCCTTGACTACGTGGATCGAGTGACAGGACGCACATGCCACCTGGTTGAATTCATGGGTGCTGCCTTTCCATTCAATTCGCTGGTGCGTCTGGTGGCAGGTGAGGCATTTTTCATTCTGGTCCTTGACGGGCGTCCAGGCATTCCTGCCAAAGTTGATGATGCTGCCGCCGCGCTTCTCGTCCTTCTTCGCCTTGATGTGAATGCTCCCCGGCCCGTGACAGCTCTCGCATTTGTTGTTCGCTCCACCGAACGGGGTTCTGGGGTCCGCTGCCGCCGCGTGCTTGGTCTTGAACAGCGGAAAAATCGGGTACTCGTTGTCCTCGTCGTGGCAGCCGACGCAGGTGTTCACTCCTTCCTTGCTGAACGGAGTCTGCTTCAATCGTTCGACGGCGGCCGCTTTACTCATCGGTGCAACCGGTGCCGTGCTTGCGGCTTGCTTGACGGCGGCCGGGGCCGCTGCAGGAACCGGGGCCGGCGCCTTGCCTGCCTCTTCCTTCACGGCAGATTCGGCAGGCGTCCCGCTCGGTGATTTGTTGCCATGGCACTTGGCGCAATTGCCCTTGGTGGCGAAGGACTTGGTGCCATTGTGGCAGGTGAAGCAGTATTTGCCCTCGGTATGGTCCTCGAAGGCAATCTTGGCGTTGCCCTTTTCTCTCTTGAAGATGCCCGTATGGCAGTCTTTGCATACGAGGCCTTTATCCGCGTGCGCCTTGCCGGAGAAGATGACGGGCTTCGGGCCGCCTTCGAAAATGAGCTCCTCATCGTCCGGTACGGCAAGCGCCTGGGCGGCAAAGACGATTGCACACAACGCAGCAAAAAAAAGCAGGAAGGCAGAAGCAGCCTGCCTCGATTTCCATCTTGTCTTTACCATACGCATGTTCCAGCTCCAGTCATTGCGGGGCGTTGTGCAACAGAGCGGGGATCCTGTGCCTGGCCAGCGCGCTTGAGGTCAGCAATGGCGCCCTCCACGCAGCATCGCCTCATTCCTTTTCGGTCTCGGCGGCAAGCCCTTTTTCGCTGTACGGCGGGACGTATTCGATCTTCGCCTTGTCGCGCAGCTGCTTCATGGCATTGTCGAGCACTTCCTGCTTGCGCCTCTCCATCATCATCGCGGCGACCATCGGCTTGGCTTCTGCCAGGCTGATCGGCTGCGTTTGCGCAGCGAGCACGAAGACGACATTCATCTGCTCGTCGCCGCCGAGGACAATCGCGCCGCCGACGGGCGCATTCGTGAGCTTCTGCAACACGTCATCAGGCAAGCGGTCGGCCGACACCGAGAGTGGCGTACCGGTGTGGCGAATATTGTTGGCGCTCAACCATTGCTCGAAGGCCTCGGGCTTGATGCCCTTGCCCAGCTGGGCGCGGATCTCCGCTGCCTTTCCGGGCGGAGCCTGGAGATTGAATTCATGGACTTCGTAGATCTTGCGCTCGGCAAAACGCGCCGGATTGTTGTTGTAGAAATCGTTGATTTCAGCCTCGGTAGGCTCGGCGACGGCGCCCAGCTGCTTCTCCATGTAGGCCATGGCCAGGATCGTCCGCGCCGAAATGGCAATCTTGGCGCGGACGTTTTCATCCTGATCCAGCTTGGATTCGACCGCGGCCTGACGCAGCAACTCCATGTCGACCATCTGCTTCATCCTGTCTGCTGTAAGACCCTGTTTTTTGCCGTCTGCAGCGACTCCAGACTTGGTATCGAGTTCGGCGACGCTGATTGCCTGGCCGTTGACCGTCACCCCCGCCCTGGATTCGGCCGGCATCGATTCTGCTGAGTCCGTTGATTTTTTGTCTGTGCACGCAGAAAGCAACAGGCCCGCCACCGCGACAAGAATGAGCAATTTACTGGTTTGATTCATTTTGGATACCGATCACTTTTAAAAATGGAGCACCGCCTTTGGCCCTCCGCCAATCACACTCGCATGACGCTCAATTTCCCGAACCGAGATGCACGGCATCGACCGGTGCCATAGCGCCGGGCAGGTGGCAGCCATCGCATTGCTCGAAGACCTTGCCAGCGGCCAGATCGCCCTGGGTCAGCGTACCGAACACGCCGCCGTTATCCAGCATATGGCTCTGCGCTTGCAGAGAATCGTGGCAACTGAAACAGGTCGACGCCTTGGGAGAGATCACCAGGTTGTCGGAGGCGTCGGTGTCCATGTATGACGCGTCAACCGGTGCCGGGATCAATGAGGTTCCCAGCAGGCTGCGGTTCACCTGATACGAGTCGTTCACGTGGCACACGTTGCAGTTCTTCAGCCCCTGATAGATTTCCGCATTCTGTGCCGTGATGATTTTAAGTTTGGGCCAGACCGGATAGTTACCCTCCTGCTGGACGTGCATCTGATGAATCATGCGTTTGAAGTCGGCCGACTCGGCATACTGGGTCATCCCATCACTCGACATGACCGTACCCGACAGGGGATTGTTGCCGTTGTGGCAAATCACGCACGCCTGGGGGTCGTTGCTGGCTGCATCATGCGCACCCAGCCCCGGCAGGAAGGTGGTGAGGCTGGCATAGCCGATGAATCGTCCGTGGCAGGCGTTGCACTTCTCGGCGGAGACAACCTGGCGCCGCTCGATCGTGTTGCTGCCCATCGCGAAGTACGTGACCGCGTTCGGAACGGGCACCTGCAGGCCGGCTTCATCGATGCGCCCCTGGAAAGCGACGGCCACCGAGCCGCTTGCATCCGCAGGCAATGCCGGGGAAGTCAGCGTGAAACGATTACTTGTGCCTACGCGCTGCACGGAAGCGTCCGTCGTCGCGTTGACAGTTAACGGCTGGCCCCGCCCGGGGCCGCCATCGTTGGCATAGTCGGTCGTATTCCAGCCGAACAGCATGCCGAGGCTGCCGAACCGCGATCCCAGGGGACCGAGGAGGTCGTAGTCGGTGCCCGTGGCTGGGTCGCTCACCGAATACTCGACGGTCAGGGAGTTGTCGGCGTTCCTGCTAACGCCCCAGAGGTTGAGCTGATAATTCACGCTCATCACCCATTCGGCGATTTCGTGCCCCTTGGCGATGGCCGGCGCCACGCCAGTGCCGGCGTCGTTGTGGCAGGTCTGGCAGACCGAATCGGGGGTACCGTCCGGATCGCTGAGACTGGGCGTGAAGCGAATGGCATAGGGCGCATGGGCGATGCGCCAATCCGAGCCAGCCATCTTGTAATCGTCATGGCAGGCCCAGCAGGCGTTCTTGCTGGACTTGGTCTTCCAATTGTCGCCCTGTGTGGTTTTGTGGACCGCCGTCGGCGAGCCGTCATGGCACTTGATGCAGTTGCGCTGGTCCTGCGGATAGAGCACGCCGGCGATGACGCCGCCGCCGAGATCCTGGCGGGCGATGGCCGAACGCACGGCGTAGTCCTGGGTCAGCCGCTTGCCCATGTGGAATTTGTGCACCATCAGCTTGAAGTCGATCGGATTGCCGGTTTCGAAGTCGTTGCTACCGGGGTTGTGGCACATCACGCAGTACTGGGGATCGACCCGATTGCCGGCGTGCTGGGCGAAGTTGACGTGGCATTCGTTGCAGGACTCGCGGTCGACGACTTTCCAGGCGGCTGTCGGGGCGCCCTGGCTGTCCACGACGGGAATCCCCTTGCCATCGGCAGCGAGGGTGAAGTCGAGGAAGGGGTTGACCTTCACCGTCGCCTGGGTAACCGGATCGACAAAGCAAAGCTGCAGCGCGACGCGGTGCAGGGTCCTGCCGTCCTTGACCGCCAGGTTGCCGTTGTTGGCGACCTTGCCGGTTGGGACGTTCAAGCCCTCGACCGCGTCGGCCATCAGCAGGGACGTGGTGACATCGATCGCGAAGCGATAGGTGTAAACGCCGTTGGACTCTTCCAGGATGCCCACCACGCGTGTGGACGGGTCGCTCAGCGCCGTTGGCGGGTTGGTGATTGTCGCGCTGGGAATGGGATCGGTCGTGCCTTCGATAACCGACAGCAATCCCGGCGCATCGGTGGCATAGCGCTGCAGGGAGATCAAGCTTTGCCAGTTGGCGCCATCGAACTTGGCGATGGCGAGGCTGGCGTTGGAGTTGCCGCAGGCCGTGCTGCCGGCCGCATCATAGAGCTGCAGGCCGGTGACAGGCTTGCCGGCTACGTCCTTGACAACGAAGGTCACCACCGGCCAGCTGTCGATGGTGATGCCGGTGATCGTTCCACCTGTCGCGGCTGGCGACACCGGCGTCGTGGTTCCGCCGCCGCTGCCCCCGCAGCCCGCCAGGGTGGTCACCATCATGGCAACAAGTGCCGCTCCAGCCAGTCGGGAAATCATGCGTGTCTCCGTCGTCCTTATTGATATTTATCTTTCACCCGCTGACTGAAACTCGCGAGCCTGAGTGAAGAACCTGCCTGGGTCATTTTTACCTACGACGCAGATGCACGCAACAAGTTGAGCATCATTTCTGCGTGGCGATGATCTGTTTTCGGATCTGATCATAGACACCGAGCGGAATGATGTTGTTGGTAACGAGAAACGCCTTGCTCCGATAGGGCCGCCCCGCGATGATCTTGTCGGCCCGCACGTCGTCGATGCCCGGCAGCGTCTTCAGTTCCGCCTTGCTGGCAGTGTTGATATCCACCGCCTTGATGGTCTTGCTGCTGTTGCCCTTGTTCCCGGCCTTCGCGGTTTGGCTGCTGGTGGCCGGCTTTGTCGTCGCGTCGGACTTCTGCGCATTCGCCTGGGCCATGCCGGCCGCAAAACAAAATGACAGCGTGATCAGGCAAGTCTTGCCCATGCGGTAGATCATTCGCCATTCCTCCTATGTCGGTCCATGCCTTACGAGACTGTTCTCGAGACTATTGGGGCCTAGGCCTAATTGCCTGCCGTGGCCCCCGCTTAAGCAGAGTCTTGCACAAAAAAAGATGCGCCCGACTTCAGCGCATCTGCATTACTTACCGAACCCGGGCTTCAGGTCCTGGGCCACGACGAGTCGTGAACCCAGCACCTTGGCCGGCCGGAAACCGGTGGTCTGATTACAGACCGTGGGCTCCCTTGATCGGCACGACCTGGGTTGGGCCATGGCACAGCAGACACGACTCCTGCCGGGCCAGCGCGGTCGCACGGGTCAGGTAGATCGAACCGCCGCCATTCGACTCGATGTGCGCCTTGACCGAAAGGCTGGGGTCCGCGCTCGTTTGACCATCGTGGCAGCCGAAGCAGGCGTTGGCGATCGGCGAGTTCACCAAGCTTTCAGCCTCGAGGCCGCCAGGCACGTTGGTGGAGCTGTTGTACACCGTACCGTAGGTTGCGCCTGCGGTGACATAGGGGCTGAGGGACAGCGAGCCCACCGTGTTCGCAGCGGCCATCGTTCCGGCAGCGGTGGTCCTGTGCAGGCGGTTCGGCACCTGGGCGAGGCCGCCTTCGAAGTTATAGCCGCCCTCCGCATGGCAGTTCAGGCAGTTTCTCAGGTTGCCCGGGAAGCCGACCTCGGCAAACGTGCTGACGATTTCCGTTCCGGTGAGCACTGTCGAGGAAGGCAGTGAAACACCATTTGCATCAGTCACGATGGAGTGCCAGTTATACGGCACCACACGCTTGCTCGAGCCGTGGATGGCATGGACGAAGGCCGTGGAATCCGCCGACCAGCCTGAACTGGTGCGGTTGGGATTGTGGCACATCGCGCACATCTTCGGATCGTTGCGTTGACCGCTGTGGAACACGGTCTCGGCAAACAGGCCCAGCTTGGCGTGGCAGTTGTTACAACGCTCGGTTTCGGCCGTGATGCGCCGCGCGGTGTAGCCGGTCGCGGTTTTCGATACGTCCTGTGCCGTCACGTTGAGACCGTTAGAACAGTTGGCTGCCCCCGACGGCGGGCAGGTCCTTTCGTAGCCGGCCACGTTGGTCTGGTACATGGCCGCGTATCCCAAGGCGCCGGTCAGCAGGCTGGCGTTGGCGGGAATGACGCGGTTGACCAGGGTCAGGGTGTAGAAGCCGCTGGCGTCCGGTCCGGTCAGGGTGGCGGTGCCCCCCGTCACGGAGCCGTTCCATACGCCCACGATGCTTTGGTTGACATAGACATTGAAGTCAGCCGGCGTCGTGATGCCGTCCTGCGGCACCGAGTAGGCGAAATAGGCCGTCGGGCCGCCAAAGTAGTTCGGCCAGATCGCCTGGTCCGTGATCCCGGTTGGCGTATTCAGGTCGAGGCGCGCACCGTTCTGCAGGATGCGGAACACCATCACCGGATTGCCGCTGCCGTTCACCGAGACACTCTGGATCTCATAGTCGACGGTATTCGCGCCGGCCGGCAGGCGACCGTCGTTGGACGCGTAGTGCGTCCGCACGCCAGTACTACTGGTCACCGTGGTGATCGGAATGTGGTTGACACCGGCGATCGCATCCGGGCTATGGCAATCGGTGCAACGGCTGTCGTCCGCCTGGGGACCACCGACGTGACCAATGCTGGCCCAGGGAAGATCAGGATCCAGGGTCGTGCCCGTGCCGGTCGCCCAGTCGATGCCGTCGTGGCAGGAACCGCAGGCATTGCGGCTTGGATAGAGCTTCCAGTTGCCTCCCTGCGGCGTCACATTCAGGTTACCCTCGATGGCCGCGTCGGTATGGCACTTCGTACAATTGCGCTGATCCTGGGGGAAATGCATCTTCGTGGCGTCGAGCCCTGAAGGCGCATAGCTACCTGTCAAGCGTGAACCCGCATGAAATTTGTGGACCATGAGCTTCATGTCGAGCGATTCAGCTGTCGTCGGGTCATACGCGCTGTCGGTATGGCACAGCACGCAATAGTTGGGGTCGATGCGGCGGTTGCCGTGGAATTTGCTCTGCTGACCCAGGTCGTTGTGACAGGAATTGCAGGCCGCCCGCACCACCATCTCGCGAACAAGCAAGTCGTTGCCGCTGGCATCCTCGATCGGCTGGCCGATTCCCTGGTTGAGGGTGAAATCGACGAAGGGATTCGTGGTCTTCACCACAACCGCCCCCGGTACGGACTCGTTAAACTGGAGCTCCATGCCGACACGATACGGCGCCGCGGCGTTCCAGTCCGGGCTTGTGGTCACATCGGTACAGAAATAGTAGCTATAGACAGCGGTCGCGACATCGTATTTCACATTGTCGAAAACCCAGTCGGCGGTGCCTTTAGTCTGGCCGCAACTCCTGTTTTCATTAGTCGTCATGAATTTGGTGGGATCAGGGGTAGCCACCTTGGTGCCAAACGGAACCCAGCGATCGGGCGATCCGGGAATGTACTTGGCCAACGCAGCGCGAACCTGAACGAGTGAGGCCGGCAGCACGGGATTGCCAGCGGTATCCCGCAGCTTGAAGGTTATTACGGGCGGACTCTTGATGGTCACGCTGGTGATGGCACCCAGGGTCGCGGGATCCAAGGGGTCCACAGCGGCAGGAAGGCCATCGAAACCGCTAGTTGCCGGCGGCGGCGGCGGCGGGGTGACGGCATCATCGCCATCCGAACCGCACGCGGTTAGCGTGCCCGCGATCAGGGCAATCGCCCCCCACCTCATGATTGACAAGAACTTGTTGTCCATAATTTTTCTCCCCCTCAATGTTGGTGAGCGACCGGGCACAAAATACCAACTGGCATGGAACCAATTTTCCATGTGTGCATGATGGGACACGGAACGGGCATTGTTAATGATGCATCTGCATCAATTAGCCGCCATGGCTGAAACTTTCTGGGACTTGTGTGAAGCGCATGTGGCACGTCCATCCGGCGCCATTGGGCGACCGCCAGCCAGCAGCGGAATGAGCCCGCAAGGCGCTGGATTGTTATCCAGAGGCCGCCGCCGGATCCGTCCCTAGACCAACTGATGATGATGCGCGCAAGACACAGCCTCGACCCTGCTGTGGACATTCAGCTTTGCCATCAATCTCTGGATGTGGTTGCGTACGGTGGTAACGCTGATGTGCAGGCGTTGGGATATGACGTCTGTCGTCTGCCCATAAGCCATCAGGCAGAGAATTTCACGTTCCCGCTCGGTCAGCAGCCCCACACCCTGCCAAGACGACCCGGGCGCACCAATTGGATAATTTTTGCCGTTGAGTTGCGCGCCCATATTGATGCGGTCAAGCGATCCAGCCGATGACTTGCAGTGGCCACGCTGCATGAAATGGACCACCATCCATTCTCCTTCGACGCCTGAAGGCACCAGCATGGTGCCGACATTGAGCTGGACTCGACCAGCCTCCCCGGCCGAGATGCGGATGGAAAACTTCGCAGGTGAGGGGCCGCCCTTGGACAGCTTGGCCACCGGACAATCTGGCCCACAGAATGGACGGCCGCTGCAGTCCTGGCCTTGCAGGATTTCATGACAGGGACGTCCCGTCGCTTGAGCGGCTGAGACACCCGTGAGGTCTTCACAGGCCTGATTCCAGAACGTCACCTGCTGATCGCGATCGATGGTGAATAGCGCATTGAGTGAATGGCGCGCCATATCTGAAAACATTGTCATTGGGGCCTCCATTTCTTCATGCCGATTGGCAGGAATACTTCCGGGTTCCGCGCTTGCACTCGCAAGCGCCCTGAAGGTCGCAAAGGCAAGCCATGTTCGTGAAGCCGCTAACGCGGCAACATCCATGCTTCGCCGGAATTCCTTTAGGGGCTAGCCGCCCCCTCGGGGGGTGCAGCCTATTTCAGGCTCGCGTAGTAGGCAGCCAAATCAGCGAGATCCGCATCGCCCAATCCAGCCGCCGCTTTCTCCATCTTCTTGTGCTTGCGCGCGCCTGCCTGGTAGTCCTTCATGGCCTGGATGAATTTTGCTTCCTCCATGCCGGCGATGGCCGGGTCTTCCTTGCCATCTTCCCCATGGCACTGCGCGCAGTTTTCAGACTTTGCCTTGCCGGCAGTCGCGTCGCCCGCGTGGACCGAGAAGGCCATCACCAGGCATCCGGTCGCCAGGGCTGCAGATACATTTCTGATCGTCGAACTCATGTCTCGTCTCCTGTTTTATTTGCGTATAAGTCAATTTAATACATACAGCTACGGCGAAGAGTAGTGCAAAGCAACCAGATAAAAATTGATCTATGTCAAGAAACCGTAATACACGCGGGCGTATTTCATTAGTGAATTCTTTAGATGTTCCATTCGGGACAGACGTGCCAACCAGCCAGGGCGCTCACGCATGCTGGCATGGGTATCGACCTTAAAGATGCCTGCAAGCTAAGCCGCGGCTGAGCGTATGAGCTCCGGCTCATGCCTGGCGCGACGGAATTTTCAGGTTTGGCTGGGAAAGGGAAAAGAAAACGCCCGGCAAGCCGGGCGCTGGAAAAACCTGTTCGGGTTGGTGGGCAGTACAAGGTTCGAACTTGTGACCCCTGCCGTGTGAAGGCAGTGCTCTACCGCTGAGCTAACTGCCCGAAACGGGGCGAATTAGACCATATGTGTCCGGGGCCGGTCAATTTCGGCCGGCGTCATCCGCTAAAATGGCGCCTTTTCCGAATGGCTCCGCACATGGTCCGCACCCGCTTCGCCCCCTCCCCCACCGGCTATCTGCATATCGGCGGCGCCCGCACCGCGCTGTTCTCGTGGGCATTCGCGCGCCATCACGGCGGCCAGTTCATTTTGCGCATCGAGGACACCGACATCGCCCGCTCCACGCCGGAGGCGGTGCAGGCGATTCTCGACGGCATGGCCTGGCTCGACCTGAACCACGACGAAGGCCCGTTCTACCAGACCAAGCGCCTGTATCGCTACAAGGAAGTGATCGAGCAGATGCTGGCCAGCGGCCAGGCCTATCACTGCTACTGCAGCACCGAGGAGCTAGACGCTATACGCGAAGCCCAGCGCGCGCGCGGCGAGAAACCGCGCTACGACGGCACCTGGCGCCCCGAGCCCGGCAAGACCCTGCCGGTTCCGCCCTCCGGCGTCGACCCGGTGGTGCGCTTCCGGAATCCGACCGAAGGCAGCGTGATGTGGAAGGACCTGGTCAAGGGCGTGATCGAGTTTTCCAACAGCGAACTCGACGACCTCATCATCGCCCGCGCCGACGGCACCCCGACCTACAATTTCTGCGTGGTGATCGACGATTGGGACATGCAGATCAGCCACGTCATCCGCGGCGACGACCATGTCAACAATACTCCGCGCCAGATCAACATCCTCAAAGCGCTGGGCGCGACGGTGCCGCAGTACGCGCACCTGTCGATGATCCTCGGGGACGACGGCACCAAGCTGTCCAAGCGCCACGGTGCGGTATCGGTGATGCAGTATGCCGACGACGGCTACCTGCCGGAAGCGGTAATCAACTACCTGGCGCGCCTTGGCTGGTCGCACGGCGACGCCGAGCTGTTCAGCCGCGAGCAGTTCGTGGAATGGTTCGACCTCGACCACATCACTCCGTCGGCCGCGCAGTTCAACACCGAAAAGCTCTGCTGGGTGAACCAGCACTACATCAAGGCAGCCGACAACGCGCGCCTGGCCGAACTCGCCCGCCCCTTCCTGCTGCGCAACGAAGCGAATCCCGACGACGGCCCCGATCTCGCCGCGGTGTGCGCGCTGGTGAAGGAACGCGCCCGCACCATCGAGGAACTCGCCGACGTTGCCACGCTGTTCTACCGCACCCTGCATCCGACGCCCGAACTGCTGGCGCAACACGTCACCGCCGACGTACTGCCGGCACTGGCCGACCTTATCGCCCGGCTCGAATCGGCGACATGGGAGCGCAGCGCCATCAGTGCTGCGTTGAAGGAAACCCTCGCTGCGCACGGACTGAAGATGCCGAAACTGGCGATGCCGGTACGGGTGCTGGTCACCGGCGAGGCGCAGACCCCTGCGATCGACGCCACGCTGGAACTGATCGGCCGCGACAAGGTGCTGGCGCGCCTGCAGGCCGCACTGTAAACGGCTGCAGAGATTCCGCTATAATTCGCGCTGTTTTTTTGCCGGCGTAGCTCAGTTGGTAGAGCAGCGCATTCGTAATGCGAAGGTCGTCAGTTCGATTCCGATCGCCGGCACCAATTTTCAATAGCAACTAGCAGCAACCCACAACTCAAACCCGCATCCGTAAAGGATCGCGGGTTTTTTGTTGTGTCAATTCATAGCACGGCCTAACATGGAAATACCATCATTTAGTTGGTAGTTGTGTTGGCATCCGCTGATACCAACATGGCGCATACCAACAATCCGCCAGGGAGATAACTTTGACGTCTTGCCCTGGCTTCGTGCGTCCGGTCTTACCGTGACCCTCGATGCCGAGCGTCTTGTTGTGCGCCCGGCCGAGCGTTTGACTGACGAAATCCGTGGAGCCATTCGAGCGCATCGCACTGAAATCATCAGACGGCTTGAAGCGGAATGGATAGAAGCAGTTCGCCTGTTACGGCAGTGCGGCGTGGCTTACGGGTTCACCGAACAAGAACATGCCGAAGCGTTCACCCGTGCACTTGCCGACCGGGATAGCGCAACGCGTTGTTTTCGGACGATATGGGGAGAGTTGTCGAACATGTAGAAAGGCTGCCCAGCGCCGAAAAACTGATTCAAAACAAATGGGGGCGGCCGAACTTGGCGACACCGGCAAAACCACAATGAGGGGTTGCGCGGCGAGTCACCTTTTAGGAAGCGGGACTTGATCTGGCACTAGTCGTCAGACTGAATTTCCATGTTCGGCCGTTGCGGCCGCCAGAGTCTGTGCCAAGGTGGTCCGCTGTACGGTCTTGAACAGCCACTGTTCAGGAATTCACGCCGAAAGGCCGCTTTCCAATCGAGCGAACGCGTACTCCTCGGCCAACTGCCGCTGTTCGATTATTCCAGCAAGCAGTCATCTGAACGGCTGCTGAATTCAGAAACCTGCCGGATGACCCACTCGCACAACTCGGCCATTCCAGCTGATGGCGTTTACTCTATTGAGTGGTCGGTGTGGCGCACATTGCCGACGTTGGCAGCGCTGCCAGCCTGAATAGTGGCCCTTCCAAGGCAACCGCCGGCACTCGCTTAATTTCGATCATTCAATATCTGATTCAATTTGAAATTGAATGCCAGTCCAAGCCCGAACTTCTGCAAGTAAACACATCAATAGCTGACCCAAATATCTACCCCCCACTCAGCGCCTGGAATATGTAAAGGGTCGCATCCTCAGGCACGCGATCAGAGAGGGTTTTTCGATCGATCACGATGGTGTCGTTGAGGCTCATAATTACATGCCGGCGTAGTGCTCCATGTTCGTCGAGCACGTAATCGGAGAATCCTGGGGCCAACTCGTCAACCGCGCGCAGGACTTCTGCTACCGAGCCCGCCGGCACCCGTATCGTCCGGTTCTCGAGCGCCGGAAAGAAGCGGTACAGATGCCGGGTCACTTCCACGGTGGGCATGTCGCTCAGCCGAATCGAACCGAATACACCGGCGGGAAGTGGTGGCCCAGGCACCGCCAGGTTTCGCCGCGGTCTTCCGAAAGGAAGACGTTGCCGGTCGTGCTGCCGAAACACAGGCTATCGCCGGATACGTCGAGGCCATGTCTAAGCACGATGTCATAGGCGTTTTCCTGCGGCAAGCCGCTGCGGAAGGACTGCCACGATTGCCCGCCGTCCGTGGTCCGCGCGACGAACAAGCCGCCGCCGATCGCCATGCGCTCCATGTCCGCGCGCGCGGGAACGACCCATGCGGTACGCCCGTCATGCGCGTCGACAGCGATTGGGAAGCCGAAATGCACGCCAACATCGGGCATGCTGACTTTTTTCCATTTCATCGCGCCGTCATCGCTATAAAACACACCGCAGTGGTTCTGCTGCCAGAGATGCTCCGGCTGCCCCGCGCATCCGACCACGAAATGCGGATCGTGCCCCCACTCCGCTTCCGGATTCGGCATGTAATCGTTCAGCATGCCGCGATTGCGCCCCGTCCAGGACTGGCCTCCATCGGTGGTCTCCAGCACGCCTGCGGAGGACACCGCGATGTGCAGGTGCAGTGGATCGCGCGGGTCGATGACGATTGAATGAATGCCAGGCTCGAACACGCCATAGTCAATGCTGGCCGGCGTCCCGCTCCACCGGTTCTCGCTTGTCGCCTCGCCAGCGAACAGATTGCCGCCCCGGCTTTCATGGTTCCAGAGTGGTCGGTTGAGCTCCCAGCTGTCTCCGCCATCATCGCTGACGAACAAGCCGCCGGGGATCGTGCCGGCATACAGTCTGCCGGGTTGCTCGGCGGTGCCGAACGCCAGGTTCCAGATTTTGAAAACCGTCGCGTCCTTGTACTCGGGCTGTCCCACCGGAGCCTCCGGGTCGAAATCCGGCCCAGGCAGGTATTTGACGATGTAGCGCGCGCCCTCCGGGTACTTCAAGGACAGCACGTCCTCCCATGTCATGCCGCTGTCGCGTGAACGTGACAGCTTGGGGCCCCAGTGGCCGTGATCCAGGGAAGCCCACAAGGCACCGTTACGCGGGTCGCGCGCCGCGTAGCACACCGGTATGCCCGCATGCTCGATGGGCCGAGGTATCCAGGTGGAATTCGAACGATCAAAAATTACTGTGCCCTTGCGCGTACCGAGCAGAATCATGTTTGACATCAATTTGACCTCGGACAAGCTTACGGTGCGTGCCAGCACCCACTACCCGCATTCAATGACCGCGTAACCACTATCTTGATTCAGCATAATCGGAGGTCGGATTTATTCAATGACAGCGATTCCGACGGGCAGCCTCGACCGAGGCGCGGAGGGCCCCTGTCTAACCGCGCCAATGCCCGCTTGAGATTCACTGTCCGCATGCGTTATCACGCCAAAAGCGGCCACACGAAACGCAACTCAATCATTCCTTGCGTGCGGCCTACGTTCACGGCCTTAGATAGCGTGCGCAAAGTGGGCGTCCGCACTTTGGCCGAGTTGTTGCATCTCTGGACGGTCGCTCACCAGCAGGTGCAGGGCTGAGTTTTCCCAGCCACAAGCGCCCGGCATCTATCGATGGCTAGTCTGATGGTGGGTAAAGAGTCCTTTAACCCCACTAAATGACTACGATATTTTTTGTGTCACTCCCAGCCGCTAATCTTGGCCAAACGAACATCAGGTAGTTTTTGACCAGCCGACGCTTCAGATTTCTGGCTTCGTCCCTGGCATCCGGTGTTCGATTTCTGGCCAAGGACAAAGGAGTGAGAGACATGCAGCAGATGAGCGCAAGATCGATCCCGACGGGAAACGTGCCCGACGTGGTGGCGGGGCTGCCGATCGTGAATGTCTGGTATCTCGGTCGAAGCATCGGCCTGTACCGTGTCAAGGAGGTCGGCGAGCGAGGCATCGTGCTCAATCATGGGGGGATTTCCTTTCCGGTCGGCACCCTGCTGGATATTGTGGATTTTCAGCGCCTGATCCCCCACTCCCCCTACCAGCGTCTCAGCACGACTGTTGTAGACAACAGCCATAGCGGCATACGGCTGGCGTGGTGATGGGCAGGCAAGGCTCAACTGAAACGGGGATGACAATGAAAAAAATCAGGCGGATTATTGCGTTGGGCATGTTCGACGCAAGTGACGGCAACGGGTCGGTTTGGGACATCTGCCGATACCCTCATACCTGCTTTGATTCCACGCATTCGTGTGGACGGTCATAGGATGAAGCGTCCCGATAAAGCAGGACGGCAAGTGCATCAACATCAGACGCCGCCAACCGCAATTCAGCTACAGGAGAACACGACCGTGGCTACCGAAGAATCTGCCCTCGCCCCTGAAAATCCAAGAATGACCGATCTGCTTCATCAGTTGCGTGCGGCCTCAACCCCCGAAGCACGACGCGATGTAATGGTTAAAACCATCCTTGCTGGCCGCAATAATGAGATCAGCGTGGCAGAAAGCAAGGTAATGACTATGGAATACAATAAAATCAACTCCGAAGCGCAGGCGCGTTTGAAGGAAGAGCGGACGCACTTGAAGGCTACCCGACGAACCGCTGACTGATTCAGCCTGAACCCCTACATCGACCCGGCCTAGTGCCGGGTTTTTGTTGAATATAGGGCGAGGCACGGGCATTGGTAGCGGCACGCCGTCGACTTAAGGTCCTCTTCAGAGTGAGGCTCTACATTGGCTGCCAAGCGTTACCGATGGTCGGTACGCGGTTTACCTAAAAAAGGAGATTGACATGTCCGCACCCAAACTGGTCGCCCTGGCCATCGCCACCATCCTCGTGCCTGCATCCGTGTTCGCTTCCACCGAATGCACCAAGATGCCGGCGGAAAAATGGTTGACCCAATCGGAAGTAAAGACCCAGGTGGAAAAGGCTGGCATCACCGTTCAACGGATCAAGCAGGAGAACTCCTGCTACGAGGTCAAAGGCAGAGCAAGGATGGCAAAAGCCTCAAGCTCTACGTCAATCCGGTAGACGCTAGCATAGTCAAGGAAAAGGTGGAATCAGAAACCCCTCCGGTCGCCGTCACCGCCGAACCCGACCCACTGTTTGCAGGCCTGATGTGAGGTGCAGATTAATGAGTTGGGCGATGGGCTTTGCGTCCACCTTCCATCACGTTGGCAAGCTGAGCCACGGGTGATCAATTTGTTCCGCCCACGAGCATGACTTTGATGGTGGCGCGAGACCACGCAATGCGTATTGCGAAATCCAGTTACGTCCCGCACTTGGCGTCGAACTGCTGGATGCATTGCGGCGTTCAGTTCATGTTGACCGTTCGCCAAGATCGACTTACTTGCCCAGATTCGATCTCAGCATCCCTCCGCTCGGGAGCAGACACCAGTCATTGGCTCTTCATGGGCGCCAATGACCGGAACGGTCTACACCCGCCAGTTGCAGATCCAGAAAGCTGACGTAGCCGCCAAATCAGGCTAACTGCAGCGTACGACGGCGGCTGCCGGCCAACTGCCGCCGTTCGATGACTCCGGCAAGCAGTCATCTGAACGACTGCTGCATTCAGAAACCTGCCGGAAGACCAACTCACACAACTCGGCCAAAGCGGACTCTGATGGATGCTATCGTTCCAGTCCGCTTCCGCTTGCGGATTCAATTGGTGGACGCAACACACTAAATTCCGATTAGGAAGAAGGAGTGTTGCCCATGAAACAAAGGCCAAGAATCTATTACACGGAAAGCCAAAAGGCATTGATGTGGGAGCGATGGCG
>Ga0209288_10000163_pt1 | contig 21148 bp, 39 predicted proteins | sample PPLLaktember2015_4_FD_187261 | JGI IMG/M metagenome (GOLD analysis project Ga0209288, IMG submission 187261) | Freshwater sediment microbial communities from Prairie Pothole Lake near Jamestown, North Dakota, USA - PPLs Lake P8 Core (1) Depth... | ecosystem: Environmental > Aquatic > Freshwater...
GTCGCAGGCTCGGGGGTATATATCTGGGGAGCTCAAGTTTCAGCTAGCTCTTGGCTTCAAGGCTATCAAGCAACAACAACCACAGCCGTATCAAGAAGAGATGCATCACAAGCCACTGCTGCTTCACAGCCTAGGATTGTAAATGCAGGTGTGATAGAGAGGGAGAATGGGAAACCAGCGATAAGGTTTGATGGGGTGGATGATAATCTATTAAATACAAATACAATACCAACGACCACATCGTTGTCAGTATTTGCGACGTTTAGAAAGATATCTCACGTCAATAATGCTGGTATCTTTAGTCTTAGACCATCTTTGGTGTCTCCAAACGACAAAGATTGGGCGTCTTCAAATGGTCGTGCGTTTAGCGCAGGAATAATTCCAAATGGTTATACTTTTATAGCTCATTATATATTTTCTGGATCTGACGGTTTTTCTGACCCTATAGATATCAAGTCTAATATTGCTCTTGGATCTCTTATCAGTACAAGTGTATTTGAGACTGGTGGCTTGGCTAGTGTTTACAATAATGGCTCAGTTCTATTGACTGACACCTACAATGGAACACCAACAGCTCCAACTGGTATTATAATCGGAGCTAGGTACGATTCTGGCATAAATCAGTTTGGAAATGTGTCAATACCTGACCTTATACTATATCCAACAAACCTTTTACCGTCTAGACTAGCTATTGAGTCAAACGTTGGTTCATACTACCAAACACAATGGATAGGAACCCAACAAGCCTTATTGGACCAGTTCGGGGGAAGTGCAGCAGCATTCTCATTAAGAAACCTATCATCCTCATATAGAGGACCATTAGTAAGAGTGAGAAGAAGTTCTGACAACGCAGAGACAGATATAGGTGGAACATTCGGTGGAGACCTTGATGTTAATTCATTGTTGGCATTTACAGGTGGGCAGAATTTGGTCACCAACTCTGAGGATTTTACTCAGGCTAACTGGGCAAAGACTGGAACTACCGCCACTGCAAATGCAACAATAGCTCCTGATGGCGCCCTGACTGCCGACAAGCTTGCAGAAACTGCAGTTACATCTCAGCATGCGTTTGGTCAAATTTATACAATCTCTACAGCTGGTCCTCATACGATATCTTTTTATATAAAAGCAGCAGAGAGAAGTATTGTAGGTATTGGATTCTATCTGAGTAGTGGGGCATTTGATAGTATTGGCATTACCGTAGACCTTTCAAATGGAAACTATTTTACTGGAAGTACTGGTAATTCTGTAATTTATACTCAGTCAGTTATTAATGTAGGTAACGGCTGGTGGAGAGTATCTATATCTGGAAATACAACTAGAACTGGTTCACATGTTGTTCAAATTTCAACAAGTACTGGTACTCTTGCTAGTCCTGTATCAACCTATCTCGGAGTAGCAGGCTCGGGGGTATATGTCTGGGGAGCTCAACTAACAACAGGCATCCTTCAACCATACATCCCAACAACTACAGCAGCTATTAATGGAGCTAACGCATTTGTAACTAAATGGTATGACCAGAGTGGAATAGGGGATAATAGGCTCCTTCAAAGTCAAACATTTGAAGTTACACCGTGGTTAACTTTTCAATCAACAGTTGTCTCTAATGCAATTGTTGCTCCAGATGGAACATTAACTGCAGATAAGCTTAATGAGAATACTGCAAATAATCAACACTATATATATCAAACAGTTACAGTTCCTACTAGATTGAACACATTTTCAGTATATTTAAAAGCTGGCGAAAGGAATCTAGTACAACTTAATCTATATAATTCTACATCTCCATTTCCACAGTTTACTGTTATAGTTGATTTGTCAAGCGGTTTGACTAGAAAGATTGATTCTGGAGGTGGTGTTACTACGTCTTTTGGCGCTCAAAATGTTGGCGATGGTTGGTATAGGGTGTGGGCTTCTGGAGATACTGTTGCACCAGCTGCAGGTGGAGTTGATATTATTATCAGAACAGGAACACTCGACTCTCCAATAAATTCATATGTTGGCACTACTGGTTGGGGTGTCTATATGTGGGGAGCTCAAGTATCAGATGGATTAGAACTCCTACGCTATCAACCCACCACAACAGCTATTGCCCCTAAAAGGGATGCTATACAAACAACAGCTGCCAGTCAACCAAGGATAGTGAATGCTGGAAGTGTTGAAAGTGAGAATGGTAAGCCTTCTGTGTTTTATAACGGAACAAGCAATTCATTGAGAATTACTAGCATCCCGCTACAAACAAACATAACGCTTATTACAGCTATAAAGAATATGAGTGCGGTAAACCCATTCATTGTTGAGCATTCAGCTAGTGCAAGTGTTAATGATGGTTTCTTCTTTTATGGCGCAGCTGGTTCTATGTGGAACTTTAGAAGAACAGTTGAGCATCGTGCTCAAGGAATTACAGCATGGTCTGGTCTTGATTATTCTATATATGATCTATCCTACGATACTGTAGGTTCTGTAAACACTAATGGTATCCTAGCGTCAAACGGAACAATAACAGGATCTACCCTTCCGAACACTGTCGTGACAACAGAGTTTAATATAGGAAGTAGAGCTGGCTCATCGTTGTTTTCTAACATGGATATGTCTGAATTTGTTATTTATGCCAGTCCATTAGGTGCTAGTCTTCCATCGGCAAGGTCTAATCTCAACACCTACTACCAAATCTACTGGCAAGGAAATGGAACAGCATTGCTTGATTCCTATTCTGGAGCATCAGCAGCTTATTCTTTGCGTAACTTGAGTTCTGCTTATACAGGACCATTAATTAGGGTGAGGCGTAGTAATGATAACGTAGAAAGAGACATCTATGGTACCTTCAGAGGTGATCTTGATCTTGCTGCTTTGACATCATTTGTAGGAGCAAACAGTGGATTTGTCACCACATGGTACGATCAGAGTGGTATTGGTGATAATTTGATATTACAAAGCCAGACATTTGAAAATGCTAGTTGGATTAAAAGTGCCTCTACGGTATCTGCCAACACTATAACAGCTCCAGATGGAACTATCACTGCTGACTTAATGTATCCAACATCGAATGGAACTTACCGTGGCATTTATCAATCTTTGTCATTTACTTCTAATACATACACTCAATCTATATACGCAAAATTTGCTGGGAAGGCATTCTTAGTTTTTGTTGATTTTAGTGGAACAAATGCTGCTGCATATTTTAATATACAGACTGGAACAATTGGAAATGTTTTAGCTGGATATACTGCTAATATTCAATCTGTTGGAGATGGATGGTATAGGTGTTCGATAACATCGACTGTTAGTGTTAGTTATTTTCAAATAGCTACTGTAGATGCAAATGGAAACCCAAATGTCACTGCTAATGGTACTGATGGTTTATACATTTGGGGAGCTCAATTATCTCGTGGTTCTCAACTGCTTCGTTATCAGCCTACAACAACTGCCATTGCTCCTGTGAGAAATGCTGTACAGGCAACAGCTGCTTCACAACCACGAATTGTTAATGCTGGGGCTGTGGATACGCTTGGCGGAAAGCCTTCTTTGATATTTGATGGAACTAATGACTTCATGTCTTTTGCAGACTTGACAGCTCCACAGTTTACATCATTCTACCCACAGAAGAAGGATGCTGATAATGACAGATCTGCTTGGTTTACTACAAGCAACGCTTTAGGCGGAAGTCCTTACAGTCCTATATTATTTGGCACTGGAGGTATTTATATAGGTAATGGGTCAAGCTCATTTATATCAAACCCTTATCAGAATAACAACTACATATTAATGAGTGGATATATAAATGCCACTAACCAAGGATTCATACAGGTAAATGGCAATAATCTAGTAATGGTTCCGCATGCTGAAACAGCGTTTTCAAACGTATTTAATAGGATAAATGCTAGAACTGGACTTAATCAATACTCTAAGTGTTCTGTTCCAGAAATGATATTATACGCCTTTGATAACTCTGCTAACATATCTGCAATCAACAACAGTATAAACAACTATTATAAAATATACTAATATGCTTTATTTAATCTTTGCCAGTGAGCAGGATGCCATTGATGCAAGCAGTCAGATAGCTGTAGAACAGGGATGTACAGGTGATGTAACCTTGTATTGGTTCAGCTGGATTAATCATCCTACTAATGGCGAATCTGCCTTACAAGTTCCTGAAGACCAAACCAGTGTTCTTACAGAAGGAGAAATAGCATCTCTCCAAGATCAGCAATACATGGATGACAATGGTTGGTTTCCTCCAGCCCCTGCTCCATTGATAGAAGACGCAGAAATAGTTAACTAACAAATAAAAAACAAATAAAATGGTAAAGATTCAAGATGTCTCTGTATGGTTATCAGGACAAATTAAAACTGCAAAGGTTCTTAACCTCACAGCTTATGACAACCTTTCCACTTCAGCTAATTTTTATTATGAGCTTAGAGAGGAAGATTCTATTCAAGAGGGTGATGTTGTAATAAGCGGAAGCGTTGTTGCTAGTGGAAATCTTTCAATGACTGCTGAAGAATATCAAGCATGGGATGATTCTAATGATGGAGCTTATGCTTGGGCAGCAGGTAAACTGAATGTCGTTATTATTCCTTAATTTTGTAAAAATTAATAATATGAACCAACAAATGACAGAAAAGCAAGCACTTGAGGTTGTTAAAGTTATTCTTGACCTTGCAAGTGAAAAGGGACTTTTTAAGACACTTAATGATTCTATGGCAGCAATTGCAGCTTTTAACACGTTAAGTGAAGCTCTTTTGAAAGAGGAAGAAGTTAAAAAGGGTGGGGCTAAATAAGCCCTTCCCTTTATTCCCCACAAATAAATTTTAAATCATGACATCGAAACAAATAGGATGGAGCCAGGAGTCAAACCTTTTGTGGGAAATCTCTAAGAAGCTGGAGAATCTTATACGTGTTGCTGGTAGTTCACAAACTACAACAAGTACAACCACTACAGCGGCTCCTTAATAATAGACATTTTTAAAACCTACATATGGGCAAATCCCTTAAGATTATTTCTGTTCAGCCTGATGACGACTACTATTTTTGGCAAGTTAATGTCTGGTTGGAAAGTTTAAGACTGATTGGTAAGAGTGATAAGGCAATTGTTCTCATCTTCACTCCTAACTTTAGAGAACAAAACATGAAATGGAAAGAGCTTGAGGCTGTATATCCTGAAGCTGAATTTGCATATTATAAGGATGAGGACAATATAAGCAAAACGTTTGGCATCTATATTCCTGTATTGCGTCCATACACATTGATGAAATATTTCAATGAACATCCAGAAATGGTAAATCACGCAATCTTCTATTGTGACTGTGACATTGTATTTACAGACAAATTTAACATAGATGATTATATTGATGACGACGTTTGTTATGTTTCAGACACAAATAGCTACATAAATGCTTCTTATTTTGACAGTAAGGTGAATGATGTGAAGCCTGATATGCTGGAGAAATATAAGAAAGCAGACATATTATCTGAAGTGACAAGCCTTGTTGGAATAACAAGGGAGATATGTGAGAAAAATAATAACCACTCTGGAGGAGCCCAATATCTCCTAAAGAATGTAGGAGGAAGTTTTTGGGATAAGGTTATAACAGATTGCCTAGTGATAAGATCTTATTTGATGAATGTCAATAGGCAGTTCTTTGAAAATGAAAATAAAGGATTCCAAAGTTGGTGTGCTGATATGTGGGCTGTCTTATGGAACCTTTGGTTGAGAGAAAAAGAAGTGAAGGTGATTCCTGAATTAGATTTTGCTTGGAGTTCTGATCCAATAGAAAAATTGGACAATATAGGAATCCTTCATAATGCTGGAATAGTGGGAAACAGTCAAGGAACTGCTCCTACCTTTTATAAAGGACTCTATCATAATGGAAAGAATCCATTTGACGATCCTCACTTACAAACAGTTTTGAACAGCGAAGAAAGTAAAAAACTTTGCAATCACTACTACCTAACTAGAATGTTTGACGTTAAACAGAAATATAATCTAAACTATTAAATTAAAACAAAATGGGAAGTAATCGTAAAGATTTGAAAGCGTATGTACGCTTTGATGGCAGCGGACGTGTAGTTCCTGGCAGCCTGGTCCTTAGAAAGAAAATGCCTAAAGTTGGAAAATGGATTGAAGTACAAGCTTATGAGTGTTGTGGATATACCACCACCACTACTACCACTGTAGCTCCTTAATAACCAACAAATATAATTTATGGCAAAGTCTCTTTTTCCTGAGGAAATGATAAAGTCTTCAGACATGTCATTGGAAGGAATTGCAAGCAAGCTTACATATTTCCATGAGCAATTACATCTATTACATTGGCAGACAACTAGTTATGCTCAACATAAAGCTCTTGGAAAATTGTATGAATATGTACAAGATTTCAAGGATGGTGTTATAGAAAAGCTTATGGGCTACATGAACAAACGACCTACAAGTGTAAAGATGGAACAATTGTCACCATCAGCAACACCTTCGTCAGTTGTTTCTGAGCTCCTTTCTTTTTCTTCAAGTCTTAAGAGCTATGCAGAGGGTAATGGTTTTCATGACATTTCTAATTTGGCAGATGCTTTGTCTGGCGAAGCAGCTAAAACACGTTATCTATTAACACTTAGCTAATGCAAGTGAATAAAAAGTTCTTTCCTCCTGTCTTACAAGACAACGAAACAGCTTATTTTTCACATTTAATAGGTGTAATTGAATCAGTTGATGAATTGGCAAGTCTGGAAATAACAAAGAACCCTAACTCTTATCATTTCAGACTTGCTCCTTCTCTTCCAAAGTATAACAACATGCTTTTGGAGGAGATATTAAAGTTCCACAATCTATTCAAAATAAAATTAAATCTTTCAAAAAGCATAAAATCCTCTGGAACAATAACATTTCAAGTGGTTATAGAGGAATAATGTGCAAATAAAGAAGTAAAATAAATTTGGTGATTTCAAATAAATACATTATATTCGTCACTAAAACCAAAAATTAAATATATGGAATCTGTAAAGAATTCTTTTGATCCAAGTAAGAAATACAAATGGCAGCCTAACACAAACTTTGAAGTGACAGGTGCTGAATTCGGTGTAATGTTAAATGCGTTCAGGCTTGCTCTTTCTACAGAGACTGCTCAACAAACTCTTTTGATTTACGAAGCTTCTAAGACAGCTGAGAGTGTTCTTGCAAGAGCTGTTGAGATTGGAATTGTAGAAGAAGCAGAGGAACAAACGGATAACTAAAACAATAAATATGGAAACTAAAAAGTGGTATCAATCCAAGACAATCTGGGGAATTATCATTTCTGCAGCAGGTTTTATTGCAGCTCATGTACTTGAAGCTCCTGTAGAAATCTCAGAAAACGCTGATTTTGAACAACTTAAAGCACATGTAGAAGCTGTTAAAGCTGCTAAAAGTAACATCACTGTAATCATCAGTGAAGTTGTTGCTGCTGTAGGTAGTGTTCTTGCCATCATCGGTAGGGTTAAGTCTGAAGGAAAGATTGCCTAAATTAAATGGCTGGGTGACGAATAGCTAAAAGCACATTATTTTTATGAAACAGATGATTAAACGTAAAGATGGAAGTGTTTCTCAAAGAGGTCTTTGGGATAACATTCGTGCTAACAAAGGATCTGGAAAGAAGCCTACAGCACAGATGCTTAAGCAGGAGAAAAAGATTAAAGCTGCCTCCAAGAAGAAATGAAAATGTGTGGCATCCATATAATAGAATTGGATGAAGATGGGCTATGTTCTAAATGTTTAGAAGAAAATAATAAATAATGCCCACGATTAAAAAACTATTACAATCCTCCCCAAGAATGAGAAATGTAACACCTGTTCCTAATGGTCCTCTTGTAAAAAAGAAAGGACCCTTTAAAGGATCTACCCTTAAGAGTGGTGGAAAGGTGACAGTGAGTGCTGGTGGTGAGAAACATGTAGTTTATAAATCTAAGAAAAATAGTAGTAAAGCTACCAAAGGAGACATAATTGTAAACCATCCTACAAAGGATAAAGGTAAATGGGATACAATAAACCTCACCAAGATAGGAAGAGCTAAAACTGTTAAACAGGGTGTAGCCTCTACAAAGAAATGGCACAAAGACAATCCTAATTATAAATATAAAAAGTCTAAATAATGGCAAAGGTAAGCAAAGCTAAAAACCTGTCAGCAGGTGTTGGTGGTAAGGGTAAGAAAGCTCCTATGGTAGATCCAAAAGGTGCATATACAAAGGTGCAAGAACGCACTCTTGGTAATATGAAGAAAGGTGGTAAAATCTCTAAAAAGAAATAATGGCTACAGATAAGAAATGGATACAGAAAGCAACAGCTTCTATTAAACGTAGAGGAACTGCTGGAAAATGTACACCCATCACAAAGAAGGGTTGCAGTGGAAAAGCTAAAACTTTAGCCCTCACTTTCAAGAAAATGGCTAAAGCCCGTAAAAGCAAATGACAATATTCGAACCATCTAATAGAATAGAAGTAATCACTCCAAAAGGAGAAGGAATCATTTGGCTTGTTACAGACTACGGACATGAAACAGACACAATATACACTGTAATTATTAACAATACAGGTGAGATGTGGCAATTACGACACAAAGACATTATTGTGAAAGCTAATATAACATTTGGAAGATATGGCCAGAATACCCAAGACTAAAGTTTATAACCCACAGAAAGCAGAAGCTTATGTAGGGAAAGGTGTTCTTAAAAATGGCGGTAAGACACCAGCTTGGACACGCTCTGAAGGAAAAAATCCTTCTGGAGGATTAAATGCTAAAGGTGTTGCTAGCTATAGAGCTGCTAATCCTGGATCTAAACTTAAAATGGCTGTAACCACACCTCCTTCAAAGTTGAAGAAGGGTAGTAAGGCTGCTAAGAGAAGGCGTAGTTTTTGTAGTAGAATGTCAGGGGTTAAAGGTCCTATGAAGAAACCTAATGGTAAACCAACTAGAAAAGCATTAGCATTAAGAAAATGGAACTGTTGATATGAAAAAAGCACAAATGGGAAACAGCGTTAAATCGTCTGTTGCTAGTTTTAAAAGAACAATTGGAGATACATCAGCCCTGAAGAAAAAAGCAGATTCTATAGGAGTGTCAACTAACAAAGTTAAAGACGCACTTAAAGCTAGAATGGATGCTAAGAAAAACAGTGCTATGAAAAAAGGTGGCAAAATATCTAAAAATAAATAAATATGGCAAAAATTAAGAAAGCCCAGATGGGTAAAGGTGTTCCCAAGAACAAAGCTGTAACAGAATCTGGTAAGATGGTTGACAGAAAAGCTTTTATGAAAAGGCAAGATGACATGGTTAAATCCATGAATGATCAGTATTTCTCTCGTCCTGAGAATAAGAAAGCTGTTGCTCCTAAGAAGAAAATGAAGAATGGTGGTAAAGCCTTCCCAGATCTTAATAAGGATGGTAAGGTGACTAAGGCTGACATTCTTAAAGGACGTGGTGTTATTAAGAATGGTGGTAAGATGGCAAAGAAAGCTATGAGTGGAATGAAGATGATGAAAGGTGGTGGCAAGTGCAAAAACGGCTGCTAATGACATCAGGTAAAGCTAAGAAATCAGGATCTCCTAAAAAGGCCCCTAAGGTGAAGAATCCTCGTCCTAAGGACAATTATATGAAGGAAGCTGACACAAAGCTTAGACTAAAGAGTCCTCAATGGCCTATGAAACAGAAACGTCTTTCTAAATAATAAAAGAAAAAGCCCCTAATCAATTTTAGGGGCTTTTTTATTTACATTCTTGCAAGGATTGTTAATCCATTGTTGTTTGTATATCTTTCTAATAGTTTCCATTCAGGAATGTTATTAAGAAATTCTGTTACAGCTGGCCATAGTCCTCTTTCATATGTTCCTGTATATGACTCTCCATGTAGTTCAAAAGATGTTGTGTCATGCAGAATTATATACTTTGAGGCTTTAGATGAATGTAGTTTTAGCTCACCACTAAGTTGGTTATAGTTGTGTAATGTGTCTATAAACAACAGTTCTGTAGGAGCTATTTCTATTTTGAGAGTGTCTCCTATTTCAAAAGTGAAATCTGTATCAGGTGCCATTTCTTTTACAGGCTGCCAATTACAAGGATTTATGTCATATGAAATCATTGTTTTTGGTTTTCCCATAAGAAGAGCGTAGGTAGATACGATATATCTCACTCCCATTTCAGTGATGTGGTTACACTTTGATGCATATTCCTTAAGAGTGGGAAGATGTTCATTTATGTCAGAAGGCGTGTTACAAAGCTGAATATACTTTTCTTCTAGAGTCATTTCTTTTCAATAAAGTTTTTTAAAATACCAAGGTAGTTCCTTGTCCAGTTTGGTACCAGTTTGACATCACCAGTTGGAATTTGACCCATCTGCCTAAGCTTCTCAACATGTGCAGAATGTCTTTGTATTGCATTTGGACGTGAATCATCATCTGTACCAAGTCCACTCATGTGATAGCCCCTACCTCCCCACATATAGAACCAACTAACCTCATCATCAGGAGGAGCAGCAATAACCACCTTATCTCTTCCAAGCTCATGCATTTTTACAACAAGAGTCATGTCATATCCAGCATTCTCTAAAGGATGTCTACCTACAGCTTCCCAAGCATCTCTGCTATATACAATTCCTGAATTACCAAGTCCTGTAATAGCTTCAACATTCTCCCCACTAAACAAAACTCCTCTGTGCCAATGTAATAGATTAGATCCTGGTGTGAAATATTTTGCAATATTCCTTAAATGATTTGGCATAGCAATGTCATCATCATCCCACACAGCAATTATATCATGTTTACATTTCTCAAGAGTGTAATTCTCTTTCTCTCCTATTGTACTGAATGTCTCTTTAAGGTTGTAAATCTTAACCTCTGGATGATCAAATACAAGAGTTTGTAAAGGATAGTCATTTACAATAATGAGTTCTTTTTCTCCTGGATAGTCTTGCTGGAGAAAGCTGTAAATGGACTCTTCCAAGTAGTCCACTCTTCCATAAGTGATACACTTACACGATATCGGAGGAAAATAGTTTGTAGAATCGTTCTGCATCTTCTTTAGTTAAATAGATTTCTGTTTGAAAAACATCTCTTTGACGCTTAGTTCCTTTCACCTTATTTGTTCTTACATCTACATCAGGAACTTCTTGTGACCTTTCATGTATGTCGTCCAGAAGGACAATCATCCTCTCATCCTCAAGTGTTACAGCTCTGATAACCTTGTTTAAATTGAACCCATCAACATACTCCTTGTATTCAGGAGCTTCTGGAGTTCCACCAGAAATCTCTTTCCTCTTGTAAAAAAACATTTCACTCATTGTATTGTATTTTAATTAATAAACCATAGGAACAGCTAAACCTTTTTCCAATATAACACTATTTAAATGTGTTAAGAATCCTTCTCCACAATATACATCTATTAGAGGTCTTCCGTATTTGTCCAAGTCTACACTCTTAACCATTATAACACTCCTCAAAGGTAGTGAATCTATTACAAATTGTTTTGTAATCATTCCTTTTTCCTTTTCCTGTAGATTCTTTGTCTTTGTCTCAGGAGCATTAATTCCATAAAATCTACATGTAGAGGTGTAAGTGTTTCTGAATCCTGTATCAATAGCAAGTTCTACAGTGTCTCCATCTAACACTCTAATTACAATAGCTTTGTAATAATAAAGTTTATCTTCCATTGTATAAAAGTTTTAGTTTAGTGTTATTGTTTTCCGTACTCGTATTGTAAAATTCTATCAACTAGGTCACTTCTGTGGTTCTCTTTAAGCTTAATCCATTTGAGTTCTGATATCCTTTTAGACATCTCAATGACATAAGCCAGTCCATTCATACCGTTATCCCTAATGTCAGTTTGCTCAAGGTCACCATTAATGATAATCTTACCTGTCTTACCAAGTCTTGTGAGAATAGCTAACATCTGAGCCTTTGTAAGATTTTGAGCTTCCTCAACAATCAACAAGTCATCAATAGTCTTACCACGTATAAACTGTACAGGATAAGTGAGAATCTTTTTAGCTTCTATAAACTCCTGTATCTTCACTCCATCATAGCACTTAAGAAGGTTCTCCTGAAAGGCTTCTAAGTAAGGATTAAACTTATCTTCTATTCCTCCAGGTAGATAGCCTAATGAGTTACCCACTTCAATAGTGGCTCTTGTTACAAACACCTTTTCACACTGCTTCTTAAAAAGGAAATCAAGAGCCACTTGAGCACCAACTAATGACTTACCACTGCCTGCTCTTCCTGTTATTATAACAATCTGATTGTCAATTATAAGTCTCTTGGCTTCTTTTTGTTCTTCGTTAAGAGTGATTTTATACTTAATATCATTCTTATACTCACGCTTTGGTTCTTTCATACTTTTCAAGTAGTTTTTGTCTTCTAACGTTCACTTCTTCATACCTGTAAATATCACTCTCAACTTGATCATGTTCCTCTAGAGTGAGTAGGATGATGTTTTCTTTGTCATACTGTGCATCAGAATATTTGCTCTTAGGAAGAATGTGATGAAAATAGGTTGACAATGCTTCATCTCCTAGATATTTACCACTAACTTCAGAATAATGAGTGCGTTCTTTCCAGACATCTAGGAAGAAAGTTTTCATCTCCATTCCTCCTCCATCTGCTTTCTTACTTACTGCTTTCTTACTTACTGTTTTCTTTAAAGACTTCTTAGGAATGTGATTCTTACATAATCCATTTCCCCATACAGGACTGTTACATCCTTCCATCTTACATTTCTTTGAAACCATGTTTAAATATTAACTAACACCTGTACTGCCAAATCCACCAGTTCCCCTTTCAGAATCTTCAAGACTGTCAACTTCTTCAAATTCAAAGTCAAGGATTTTCTCAAAATAAATTTGAGCAACTCTCTCTCCAACAGAATAAGGAAGAGGACCAGCATCCACAATACTTCCTTCAAAAGGAGAAAGAGAAAGCATCCATTCACCACGATAGTCACTATCAATAACACCTAAATTGTTATTCATAGTCCATCTGTGTTTGGTTAAGTTGCTCCTGGGAACAATTATTCCTTTGTAACCAACAGGGATTTCTGTTGCAAACCCTAAGCCATAAACAATTCTACCTTCTTTGAAGCTTATAGAACTTGCATAAACGTCGTAACAAGCAGCATGTAAACTACCCTTTATAGGTAGTTTACAATTTGCATCAAGCTTTTTAAATTTCACCTTCATCATTTGTTTCTTCTTTTATTTCAACAACTTGTAAAATCTTACTTTTAATCTTGCTTACAATATTATTATAAAACTCTTCATTGTCTTTCAACAACTTACGAAACTCTTCAACGTCATATTTAATCTCGTCAAAGGTAATTGTTTTTCCCCATTTCTTAAAAATCTCATGCTCACTACCAAGCTCCATAATCTCACCCACCTTATCAATACCCTCACCATAAACAATCTCAAATTGAGATAGTCTATAAGGAGGAGACATTTTGTTCTTGGTAGCTTTCACTTTTGTAATATTACCGTAAGTTACATCACCCTCTTTTGCAAGACTCTTGCTCACTTCGATTCTACAATCACTATAGAACTTAAGAGCATGACCACCCTGAGTTGTTGTAGGATTACCAAACATTACACCAATCTTCTCACGATATTGACTAATTACAATTAGGCAAACGTTATGTTTGGAAAGAGCACTCTTAAGTTTTGGATAGGCATTGCTGTTAAGTACAGCCTTCTTACCAATAGCACTATCACCCACCTCACCATCTAACACCTTCTTAGGAATCAATGATGAATCTGAATCTATAATTACAAGATCTACACTATCACTTGTAATCATTTCCATTGCAATATTAAAGCCCTCTTCGCCACAGCTTGGTTGGGCAATGAGCATTTTTGTTGTGTCTACACCAATTGACTGGAAATAAGACTTATCAACAGCATGCTCACCATCTATATAAAGAACTACACCACCTTTCTTCTGACATTCAGCTACAGCATGACCTGATATTGTAGATTTACCTGTACCTTCCCATCCCATAAGTTCATACATCCTACCCTTAACAAATCCACCTGTACCAAGTGTCACCCAATCAAATCCTATACTTCCTGTACTAATTACATCATAGTCACCATTTGTTTTACTGTCAAGGGTTATAACAGTTCCAGCACCATATGCCTTATTTAATTTATCTAAAGCTTCTTGAAATTTGTTGTTGTTGTTGCTTTCTTTTGTTGATTTTGCCATAATTATTATTTTATCAAATATACAAAAAAAAGTCCCAATGTAGACACATCGGGACAGTTTAAATCGAAAAACAAGCTAACTCTTAATCACAGTGTTGTTCTTTATTCCTTTTGGATGATAGGGACAATGTCTGCATCCTCCTTTAGATCCACAGCAATGTCCTCTTTCGAGGTGATATTTTTCAGTGAACACCACCTTTCCATTCTCAAGATAGAAATGCACACCTTCTATGAATTCCTTCTTCTCCATTAAGGATTGATTTCACAAGCCCCTCCTGCACAAGCTGCCACTTGACCAAAGTCCACTGTGTCATCAAGCTCTATCACTTTCGTAAGATCAATAGACTTAAGACTTGCTATCCTGGATTCATATTCTTCCTTTGTAATGTCTTCAAAAGGAGCTTGCTTGTACGTACCACCAAAATAGGGCAATACAGATAAGCCATTGTAAAACTCACGATTATCCCACATCCAATCTCCCACTTCTTTCCATCCATCTTCTAGAATAGAAATTGTAGCACTTACATTATGTGTATTATCACCATTAACATGTCCTGCATTAATCCATTCTAGAGAGAACTTCTTAACACGCTCTAATGTGTCAATAGCTGTCTCTGTTCTGAATATAGAGCCCTCTGGGGCTTTCACAGGAATACGTACACATACAGTGTCTGCAGGACGAAGAACATCATCTTCACAAAGCTCTGGATGATTTACCATTAGATAGGCAGCAATGTCCTCATTCTTATTAAACCTCATTGTCCTAAGATAGTAGTCATTATGCCATGCATGAATACCACTAGCTGTACCTAACACCAATGATGTTGTACCACTTGGCTTAATACATGTAATCCTTGCTGCTTCGTTTGTACCAATAACACCACTAATCATGCTGTTCATCACTTTAGCTATGTGTGCAGCCACTTCAAGATTGTATTTAAGAATCTCTCCAGAACCAATACCTGTCATACCAATACCCAAAAGAGCATCTTTCTGTGTTGTCTTATGCCAAATAGGTCTGAGATAGTGAAAGTCTGTAAATCCAGCCTGAAGTGTACCAAAGAATGATGCTACAGCAACACGATCATTCAAATCGTCTTGACTCTTAATATCACTTACATTCACCTCACCGTAATGTTCAATCAAGATCGTTACTCTTGACCAGAATCCTTTGGAATATTTCTGATTATCCAATTTGCAAATGTTATTAGTTCTTCTTCAGTGGCGTGACTTTTCATCATATTTGCTAGATGACTAATCACTTGCACATTGTCTTTAGTATAGCCCCTCATTGAATTTATTCTATCTAAAGCAGGAGAGTTTTTCTGACCTCCTGATGTTCCACTTTTACAAACTAATTCTATTCCTAGAATTGGACAATATTTTGGTATAACAATATCTTTAACAGTTAAGTTGAAGTCTAATTTTTTTTGTTTAGCTCTTCCTTTTGCTCTTTGGAACATTTTTGATTCAGGACTTGTACATTTTACTCGTTCTGAATTACATTTATTACAAAGAGTTACTGTTTTAGAGGTTTTAAGAAACATTGTACCACAATTAGTACATTCTCGTTCTGTCTCTGATATTTTATAACCTTCTCGATTTGTTTTCATAAGTTTTGTATTTTTTTAAAGTTACAAAACTTATTCGAGATTTCCAAATTTTCATCAATATATTTCTATATTGTTCAGACTATATCATCACCCTTTCGGGGCCCTGTGCTTCCACTCACTTGAGTGTACGTCTTTCGACTAGTCGTTGAACCTTCCTATTTCTAGGCTCGGCTGCTGATTGTCTTCACCATTATGTGGTCAGAGTTCCCAGCAATTCTCAGGGTTTTAAATCTCCATGAGGTAGTTTAGAGATTGCAAAATTGATATGGTCTAAGGGCAATCTCACAACAAGGATTAGTTCCCCAATCTTTATTGTTAGTCCAATAAATACCAGGTTCACCAGAACCAGAAGCTTCTATTCTATTCCAAATATCATAAAACTTCACCTCATCAATAGCACCTCTTTCAAGTACAGCTGAATTGTTTGCACGTCCTCTTTGTTCATTGAGTTCATACCAATTACCGTATTTGCATGTGAGCATTTCCTCATCGTCGTGACTAAACAAAGCAATCATTGCACTCCTACGAATGCCACCTGCAAGAACGCTATTAGCAATGTGACAAAGAATATCATGACATTCTATAGGAGAAAGTTTTTCCCCTTCTTTCTTTCTGTCAAGAATAGCTTGAACATGTGTTAAGCAGATTTTAAGAGGTTCTGGACCAGGAGCTTTACCACCAGCTGTAACAAGTCTTGCACCTTTCTCACGAATAGCACGAAAATCAAATATAGGAAGGCTTCCTGATCCTGTATATGATTTCATAAGCACTTTAACAGCATCAGCCCAGCCCATAATAGAATCTTCAATCAGATAGTTACGCTTCTTGGTTGGCTTTGATATTGCTGGAAGCTGGTCAACATGGTGCTTTTGTACAGAATAGCCTACACCTGTTCCTCCAAGAAGAAGAAACATTGTTTCACTAAAGCTGTAAAGGCTGTCAATAGGAAGATAGCAACAGTTGTAGATTCTAGAGTTGTTAACTTCAGCAGCTGGACCAGCAAACTGGAGAGCTCTCATTGAAGGAAGCACCTTTTTATCCCTAATCATTCTTGCACTATCAACAATTGCATCTTTCAGTTTAGGATATTTCTTAATCATCATACCCTGATACCTGTCAACAATTTCTTCCCAGGTTTCTCGTCGTTTCAGTTCTGGGTTGTATTTTGCATATTTCGAAAACACTGTAATCTTACTCAGAGCATCTAATCCTAAATCCATAGATCTTTGTTTAATTAGTTAAAAAATGAGGGATTGCGAATTTAACACAATCCCTCTTAATAACCAACACCTTTATAAAATTCTAACTAACTAATCTTCTTATTTTCTCCCCAAGATCGTAATTATTTGGAGTGGAATTAACGATTGTAGTTATTTCAGAATACTGTGTAAGTATCTTCTCAATATACAGGGTGGCATCTTGCAACTCCTGCTGAAGATGGAGAAGGTAGTTATCACGGTTATTCTCATGTAAAGTTGTGTTATATTTACTTATTCCTACAGAACTCCTCTGTTGAAACTTTGCTATAACCTGATCGACTATTGGGTCTGTTCGCATAACTTTTCATTTAGAATTATAAAAGCATCTTTAACGGCTACCCTCTCAACATCAAGTCTTGAAGAATACCATTCTTTTTCATTACAATCAATGTCTCTAGGAAGGAGTGTATAGGAATACATTACAGAATCATTCTCTATACGAGCATCTATGTTTATATAGATTTTAAATGAATCAAATACATCAAATAATCCTCTTGGAGAAACATTTACAAATGTAAGAAGTTTATCATCTGTTAACCTCTGGCTTTTTATAAACTCTTTGAAATTATCAGGGAAATCCTGTTCGTTTATATTAAGGAGAAGTTTCTCAGTGTAGAAGTCACAAATTACATCTGAAGCTTTCCTGTTCTTTTCTAGAAACTCTAAATCAATCATAATCAACGTTTTATAAAGTTGTTCTCAAGTTGCACTTTAGCTTCTTCCCACCATTTCCTTTCATATTCGTGTTCACCAGCAGCCTCTATAAGATTGCGTGATTTATAGCTTCTATGAAGGAGATCATTTTTCAAACTTTCCATTTTACAAAAATCTATGGTTTTCTCTACACCATATTTACTAATCATAACTGTTATAATCTCACTGTTGTACATGATTTTTTATTTTATCATCGTGAAGAATCTCTTTTTCTTCAATCCAACCTTGCCAAACTTCCATGTCTTCTGTAAATTCCACTCCTAACTTTTCCTCCCAGAACTGCTTAAGGTCATTTGTTTTGTTAAAGATTCTGTATTGAAGAGATATTTCATCCTTATGAAGATTGTTTTTCATAATTTTTATAATCTTCGGAAACAAGGATTGAAATTGTGGAGAGGTTTTGGAATATTTACCAAGCTTAACAAGTCCAAAATCAGATTTAAACCTTTCGTCAAGCTTGTACACTATTACAACAAATCCCTCTCCATAATCATAATCGTCTACTATAGACTTTGTTCTCTCATACTCATCGTCAAGAAAAACCTTAAACCTATCGATGTTCTTTGGATGAAACAATAAATAAACAGAATTTTCATATTGTACGTCGTTCCTCCCATCCTTTATATAAGCATTGACAAATCCATTATCTTTAAGCTTAGTTCTATCAATACTTAATGTTGGTACAAAGAAAATACTAGTTATTGTTCTTGTTAATTCCATTTCACTTCCTAAGTTTTACTACACCGTTAGAAATATAATTGCTCCTTGAAACATTCCAAATGTTCATTTCTCTAGCCCATTTCAAATCCTCAATAAGAGACTTTACACCTGGGTAGGACTTTCCTTTATATTCAAACCCTTCATAGGCCTCTAAAATATTCTCCATATCAAGGGAATATATTAAAGGACTATAATAGTTTGTGCTGTCACAAACAATAAACTTTGGAGGAAGAACATCATAATCTGCAATATCCATCTCATCTTTCATGTATATTGCAGCTTTCCAATACAAGAATGCTTGAATATATGCCCTACGATAGAGATAGTATTCTTCAAGGAAGTTCTCTACGCTCCATGTACATTTCAGGTCATAAACTTGTACAGTTTTCTTCTCATGGTCAATAACCACCTTATCCATCATACTCTTAAACTTGTGACCATCAACAACATAGCCCTCCACTTGGATTTGATTAATCACTTCCCACCTAACACTGTTAACTAGATTTACAACCTCATGAGTGAAAGAATTTGATCTGAGCTCTTGTACAATCTTTTCAGCATTTGTAACATCCTCTGTAGTGACAACTGTAAGACCTTTTGATTTCACTGTACGCATCTCATTGTAGAAGATTTCAGAATCAGATCCTACAAACTTGCCAATTACAGCATCAAACTTAATCTTAAATCCACTTTCGACATATGCATCTTTTGCAATTTCCTCAAATGTCCTTTTCACTTCACCATTCTCATCTGTAGCTTCCTTTGTAAACTTGTACAATGCTTCTACAAAGGATAACATAAGCCCTGTAGGAGCTGTTGCACAGGCAGACATGTAAAACCTATTGTCAAACTCCTCTGGCTCTAATAACAATGTTTCTACAACTCTTCCTGTTGTTGCAGCTTGTGTGTCTTTGTCTTCTACGGTTTCTCCAGCTACATATTTCTTATAATATTTCTTTCTATCTAAACTAAATTCCTTCAGACTCGATGAACTGTCTAGATTAATAGCTCTGTACGTTGTTTCTGTCTTTTGCTTGCCTTCTATCATCTTGTATTTGTTTAAATGTATTGATAATTTCTGAATACATACGTCTCACTTCCTTTGGAACAGATTTATAAAACCATCTCACTTCAGCTTCGTAATCAGATCCTTGAGGTTCAAGAAGCCAAAAACTATAAAACTCACCATTATATTCAACAGAACCCTCATACCAAATTTCTGTAAAAGAGGGCTTTTTGTTTATATTAATGTTTATGGTTTTCATTCTAAATGTTTATTAATTTACAAATAGTTCTGAATGTATCAATATCTGAACAATTTCCATTGTATATAGTGTTTCTAAGTTCTTTTGACTCATTACCTATTTGTACATTTTGAATTACCTTTTGTACATCTAAATAATTAGTTTCCTTATTATAACTAATGACAACTTTAAACCATTCTACATCTTTATGATACTCTATATAACTTTCAAAAAATAAATTACTAGGTATGGTTTGATAATATTTCCATCCTTCAGCTTCTATTTGTTCTTCGGTGAGATATTTGTTTTCCATTAGTAGGATATTTCTTTAGGTTCCCATTTATAACTATAAAGCCTATAAGTTCCATCAAATTTACTTTTAATGGGCTTTGATATTGCTTTCACTTCGTTTTTCAATTGTTCAGGAGAAAGTATCATAACTTCTCCATCATAACTAATTCTAAGAGCATAATTCTTATCAAGGCAGTCTTCTACAGTGTAATCACGAATGTCTGCCATACCTTTCCATAACTTACTAAGTCTAACTTCCATAGTTTTTATTTTTTAATATCCCCAAGCGGTTAATGTGTGTTTAAATGGATTTCCTTCTATTTCCTTAACAAGTTTTAACATATCTCCTGCAATGTCCCTAATCTCAACCTGAGCGTGTTCAGACAATCTAAGCTTCAAGAAGTTTGCAAAGCTCCTCATGTTGAACATTACATCAGCCTGTATCTGGGAGTTGTATGTCTTGAAGAACCTAGCAGATTCCTTTGCTCTCTTCCTCCCTAAGACAGGAGTGAGTTCTTCTAAAGCTTTATGGTAGAACGTATTTGATATGTCTGTAAATGATATTAGATTTTCAACCCAATGCTCATTCCAATCTTCAGGGATATAATATTTATCCTCCTTAAGCTCCTTATATCTAGCTGATTCTGCGTTAATAGAGGCTATCCTGTGCTTCAGAAGGTGTATGTGAGACGCAATGTCACAGTTGACTAAAAAGTGCACTGTTCCCTTCTCAAACGGAGTTTCGTGACCATCATTCCACAGCATATCAATTAACCTAGGAATCCTATTCCTCTTCTCTTCTGGTAGGTCTCTTGATGTTGATGTCCACGCTGACGATGCAATGACTTCATCTGACCCATAATGTCCTAGAAGGATAACATTATTTTTCATTTCTTTCTTTTTGTGTTTTAATATTGTGGCAGCCAGAACAAAGCACTTGCAAATTGTCCACTTCACAAAACAGTCTTTCTACAAATCCTGCAAGATCATCAGCACAGTTCAATGAACCTGCTGGTTCAATATGGTCGATATTAATATTCTTTTCAGCAAACCATTTCTTACAGCTATTACATTGGTATTCAAACTTTTGTCGTTTAAG
>Ga0209288_10000167_pt1 | contig 20956 bp, 19 predicted proteins | sample PPLLaktember2015_4_FD_187261 | JGI IMG/M metagenome (GOLD analysis project Ga0209288, IMG submission 187261) | Freshwater sediment microbial communities from Prairie Pothole Lake near Jamestown, North Dakota, USA - PPLs Lake P8 Core (1) Depth... | ecosystem: Environmental > Aquatic > Freshwater...
CGTCCCGGGAGCGGCAAGCCGACGTCCGTCCCGAGTGTCGTCCGGCGGTCCGTCGCTGCCGGACGGTGTCTGCGGATGCACGGATCGTGTCCGGAGCGTGTCCGGGGGTCTTGAAACCGGTCCGAAAGGCCTCACGTCGAAGTGGACACCGCGGCCCGCGCCGCACCGACTCGAGGACTCCGATGCGACCCGACAAGCTCACCACCCAGTTCCAGAGCGCTCTGGCCGACGCGCAGAGCCTCGCGCTCGCCAGCGACCATCAGTACATCGAGCCGCTGCACCTGCTGTCGGCGGTGATCGGCCAGCCCGACGGTTCGGGCCGTGCCCTGCTCGAGCGCGCCGGGGTGAGGGTGGGCCCGCTCAAGGCGGCGACCGATGCCGCCCTCAAGCGGGTGCCACAGGTCTCCGGCACGGGCGGCGACGTTCAGGTCGGACGCGACACGGTCAAGCTGCTCAACCTCTCCGAGAAGGAAGCCACGCGCCGCGGCGACCAGTACATCGCGACCGAGATGTTCCTGCTCGCGCTGACCGAGGACCCGGGCGACGCCGGCCGCATCGCCCGCGACGCGGGGCTCGACCGACGCGGGCTCGAGGCCGCGATCGACTCGGTCCGGGGCGGCCAGACGGTGGCCAGCCCCGAGGCCGAGGGCCAGCGCGAGGCGCTGAAGAAGTACACCATCGACCTGACCGAGCGTGCCCGGGCGGGCAAGCTCGATCCGGTGATCGGCCGCGACGACGAGATCCGCCGCACGATCCAGATCCTGCAGCGCCGCACGAAGAACAACCCGGTGCTGATCGGCGAGCCGGGCGTGGGCAAGACGGCGATCGTCGAAGGTCTGGCGCAGCGCATCGTCAACGGCGAGGTGCCGGAGACCCTCAAGGACAAGCGCGTGCTGTCGCTCGACATGGCCGCGCTGCTGGCGGGGGCGAAGTACCGCGGCGAGTTCGAGGAGCGGCTGAAGACCGTGCTCAAGGAACTGGCCGCCGACGAGGGTCGCACCATCGTCTTCATCGACGAGCTGCACACGATGGTCGGCGCCGGCAAGGCCGAGGGCGCGATGGACGCCGGCAACATGCTCAAGCCGGCACTGGCGCGCGGCGAGCTGCACTGCGTGGGCGCCACCACCCTCGACGAGTACCGCAAGTACATCGAGAAGGACGCTGCGCTCGAGCGCCGTTTCCAGAAGGTGCTGGTCGGCGAGCCGAGCGTCGAGGCGACGATCGCCATCCTGCGCGGCCTGCAGGAGCGCTACGAGATCCACCACGGCATCGAGATCACCGACCCGGCGATCGTCGCCGCGGCCGAGCTGTCGAACCGCTACATCACCGACCGGTTCCTGCCGGACAAGGCGATCGACCTGATCGACGAGGCCGCCGCGCGCATCAAGATGGAGATGGATTCGAAGCCCGAGTCCATGGACCGGCTCGACCGTCGCCTGATCCAGCTCAAGATCGAGCGCGAGGCGGTCAAGCGCGAGACGGACGAGGCCTCGCGCAAGCGGCTCGACCTGATCGAGCAGGAGATCGTCCGGCTGCAGAAGGAGTACGCCGACCTCGACGAGATCCTGCGCGCGGAGAAGGGCGCGGCCCAGGGCAGCGCCGCGATCAAGGTCGAGATCGACAAGCTGCGCGCGCAGATGGTCGACCTGCAGCGCAAGGGCCAGTTCGACAAGGTCGCCGAGATCCAGTACGGACGGCTGCCCGAGCTCGAGGGCCGGATGGCGTCGGCGCACGAGACCGAGCGCATGCGCGGCGCCGCCGGCGTGCCGCGCCCGAAGCTGCTGCGCACCGAGGTCGGTGCCGAGGAGATCGCCGAGGTGGTGTCGCGCGCGACCGGCATCCCGGTCTCGAAGATGATGCAGGGCGAGCGCGAGAAGCTGCTGAAGATGGAGGACAAGCTGCACGAGCGCGTGGTCGGCCAGGACGAGGCGGTGCGCCTGGTGGGCGACGCGATCCGGCGTTCGCGCGCGGGGCTGTCGGATCCGAACCGGCCGTACGGCTCGTTCCTGTTCCTCGGGCCGACCGGAGTCGGCAAGACCGAGCTGTGCAAGGCGCTCGCGATGTTCCTGTTCGACAGCGAGGAGCACATGATCCGGATCGACATGTCCGAGTTCATGGAGAAGCACTCTGTCTCGCGGCTGATCGGCGCCCCTCCGGGCTATGTCGGCTACGACGAGGGCGGGGCGCTGACCGAGGCCGTGCGCCGCAAGCCGTACAGCGTGATCCTGTTCGACGAGGTGGAGAAGGCGCACCCCGACGTCTTCAACGTCCTGCTGCAGGTGCTCGACGATGGCCGGATGACCGATGGGCAGGGGCGCACCGTGGACTTCAAGAACACGGTGATCGTGATGACCTCGAACCTCGGCTCGCACGAGATCCAGCGCATGTCGGCCGACGGCGTGGACGTCGATCTGATCAAGGAGGCGGTGATGGGCGAGGTCAAGCGCCACTTCCGCCCCGAGTTCATCAACCGGATCGACGAGATCGTCGTGTTCCACGCGCTGGCGGCCGAGCACATCCGCTCGATCGCCAAGATCCAGCTCGGGCGCCTCGAGAAGCGGCTGGCCGAGCGCGACCTGGTGATGACCGTCTCCGACCGAGCCCTCGACGAGATCGCCAAGGTGGGGTTCGATCCGGTCTACGGCGCGCGGCCGCTCAAGCGCGCGATCCAGCAGCACATCGAGAACCCGGTCGCGCGGGCGATCCTCGAGGGGCGCTTCGGGCCGAAGGACGTGGTGCCGGTGGACGTCGAGGGCGGGCGGTTCGTGTTCGAGCGCACCGTGCACTGAGCGGGCGGGGCGGCGGTGCCCTGTGGCACAATCCGCCGCCCCGAAGCTCCTCCACGGTCCGTCCCCGATGACCGACACGCAGCCGCTCCCGTCGAGTCCGTCCGCCGCCGTGGCCGACACACCCTCGCCCGTCGCAGAGCGTCGCGTTCGCGCCCGGATCGCCGACGAGCTGAAGGTGCCGGTGCGTCAGGTCGACGCTGCGGTCGACCTGCTCGACGGCGGCGCCACCGTCCCGTTCGTCGCGCGCTACCGCAAGGAGGCGACCGGCGGGCTCGACGACACGCAGCTGCGCACGCTCGAGGAGCGGCTGACCTACCTGCGCGAGCTCGAGGCGCGCCGTGCCGCGGTGCTGTCGAGCATCGCCGAGCAGGGCAAGCTCACCGACGTGCTCGCCGCCTCCATCGATGCGGCACAGACCAAGCAGGAGGTCGAGGACCTCTACCTGCCGTACAAGCAGAAGCGGCGCACCAAGGCGCAGATCGCCCGCGAGGCCGGCCTCGAGCCGCTCGCCGAGGCCCTGCTGGCCGACCGCGGGCGGGTGCCGCAGGACGAGGCCGCCGCCTACGTCAGCGCCGAGCGCGGCGTGGCCGACGTGAAGGCCGCGCTCGACGGCGCGCGCGACATCCTGTGCGAGCGCTTCGCCGAGCGCCCGGAGGTGCTCAACGCATTCCGCGAGTTCCTGTGGGAGGAGTCGTCGATCGCGTCGAAGCGGTCCGAGGGGGCCGCTGCGCAGGCCGGTGCCGAGGCCGAGAAGTTCCGCGACTATTTCGATCACGCGGAGCCGATCCGGGGCGTGCCGTCCCATCGCGCGCTCGCGCTGTTCCGGGGGCGGCAGCAGGGCGTGCTGTCGCTCGGCCTGACCCTCGGCGAGGAGCGCGAGGCGCTGCTGCCGCACCCGTGCGTCGCCAGGCTCGCGGGCCTGGTGGGGCTGGGGGCCGTGCTCTCCGACGGTTCGCTTCCCGCGGACCGGTGGCTGTCCGACGTGCTGCGCTGGTGCTGGCGGGTGAAGCTCCAGCTCCACTTCGAGAGCGAACTGTTCGGGCGCCTTCGCGAGGCGGCCGAGACCGAGGCGATCCGTGTCTTCGCGGCGAACCTCAAGGACCTGCTGCTCGGCGCCCCCGCGGGCCAGAAGTCGGTGATGGGTCTCGATCCCGGGCTGCGGACCGGGGTCAAGGTCGCCGTCGTCGATGCGACCGGCAAGCTGCTCGAGACCGCCACCGTCTATCCGCACGAGCCCAGGAAGGACTGGGACGGCACGCTCGCGACGCTCGCGCGGCTCGCCGCCAGGCACCGCGTCGAGCTGGTCGCCATCGGCAACGGCACCGCCTCGCGCGAGACGGACCGCCTCGCCGGCGACCTCCAGAAGCGCCATCCCGAGCTCTCGATGCGCAAGGTGATGGTGTCCGAGGCCGGTGCCTCGGTGTACTCCGCATCGGCGCTCGCCGCGCGCGAGTTCCCCGAACTCGACGTCAGCCTGCGAGGCGCGGTCTCGATCGCCCGCCGGCTGCAGGATCCGCTCGCCGAACTCGTCAAGATCGACCCGAAGTCGATCGGCGTGGGACAGTATCAGCACGACGTCGATCAGCGGGGTCTCGCACGCAGCCTCGACGCCGTCGTCGAGGACTGCGTCAACGCGGTGGGCGTGGACGTCAACACCGCTTCGGTGCCGCTGCTGGCCCGGGTCTCCGGCCTGAACGCGTCGATCGCCGAGCGGATCGTCGCCCACCGCGATGCCAACGGTCCGTTCCGCACGCGCGAGTCGCTGCGGCAGGTCCCGCGGCTCGGCGACAAGACCTTCGAGCAGGCGGCCGGCTTCCTGCGCATCCAGGGAGGCGAGGATCCGCTCGACGCCTCCGCGGTGCACCCCGAGGCCTATGCGGTCGTGCAACGGATCCTCGGTGCGCTCGGCCAGCCCGCTGCAGCGGTGATCGGGCACAAGGACGCGCTGCGCGGCCTCTCGGCGCAGACGTTCGTCGACGAGCGATTCGGGCTGCCCACGGTCCGTGACATCTTCGTCGAGCTCGAGAAGCCCGGCCGCGATCCGCGCGGTGACTTCGTCACCGCCAGCTTCCGGGAGGGCATCGAGCGGGTGGCCGACCTCGAGCCCGGCATGATCCTCGAGGGCGTGGTGACCAACGTCGCCAACTTCGGCGCGTTCGTCGACATCGGCGTCCACCAGGACGGGCTCGTGCACGTGTCGGCGCTGTCGTCGAAGTTCGTGCGCGAGGCGCGCGACGTCGTCAAGGCCGGCCAGCTCGTCCGCGTCAAGGTCCTCGAGGTCGACCTTCAGCGGCAGCGCATCGCGCTCACCATGCGCCTCGACGACGAACCCGGCCGCGCCGAACGGGGTGCGCCCCACGGCGCCCGCGGCGCGCGCGATGCGGGCCGCGGCGGCGCACCGACTCCTGGAACGCCGCGCGGGCCGGCGGGCGGCGGCGCGGGGCGCGGCGCCGGCGGCCCGGTCCGCGGGCCCGGGTCGGGAGGGCAGGGTGGCGGCCAGGGTGCGGGACGCGGCACCGGTGCCCCGCGGGCACCGCAGCTGCCGAGCGCGATGCAGGCCGCCTTCGAGTCGCTCAAGAAGCGCTGAACGGCCGCCGCCGGGGCCCGGCAGAGCCGGTCCGCGGCCCGGCGCTCAGGCGCCGGAGGCGGCCCGGGGGTTCGACACGCCGTGCACCACGTGCCCGGTCGGCCCGACCACGGCGGCGGATTCGCAGTGGCGGGTCTGGTCGTCGAAGAAGAAGTCCGGCTCGAAGGCACGCAGGAACGGGCCCTTGTCGAGACCGCCGAGGAACAGCGCCTCGTCGACGTCGACCTGCCAGGCCATCAGCGTGCGCACCGCGCGTTCGTGCGCCGGCGCGCTGCGCGCGGTGACCAGCGCGGTCCGGATCCGGACGCCATCGTCGCCGTGCGTGCGCAGCGCGTGGAGGGCCCGCAGCAGGGGCTCGAACGGCCCGGGCATCAGCGGCGTCGATGCGTTCGAGCGTTCGTGCCGCTGGAACGCATCGAGGCCTTCGCCCTGGAACACGCGCTCGGCCTCGTCCGAGAACAGCACGGCGTCGCCGTCGAACGCGATCCGGACCTCGTCCGGATGCGAGCCGCCGGCACGCGCGGAATCCGGGTAGACGCGGGCCGCCGGGAAACCGGCCGCCAGCGCACCGCGCACGTCGTCCTCGTTGGCCGACAGGAACAGGTGCGCGCCGAGCGCGTGCAGATAGCCATAGGGTGCCCGCCCGCGGGTGAACACGCCCCGTTCGATCGGCAGTGCGTGGTGCTGGGCCGATCGGAACACCCGCAGCCCGCTGGCGGGGTCGTTGCGGGACAGGATCACCACCTCGACCCGATGGCGCCCGCCCCGGTTGAAGGCGAGCAGCTTGCGCACCAGCGGCAGCGCGCAGCCCGCGGCCGCCGGCACGTCCAGGCGCTCGAGCTGGAGCGCCGTGTAGGCGCGGTCGTCGGCCGATTCGAAGGCGCGGTTCTCCTCCTCGAAGTCGAACAGCGCCCGCGACGAGATCGCGACGACCAGCTTGTCCTGCAGTGTGATCGGCATCGGTGCGGCGGGTCGGTGCGCAGGCTGTCGGTGACCCCGGGATTCTAACGGGGCGTGCGATGACAGGCGCCGCCCGAAGTGTGCTTTACTCTCGGCCGACCCATGCCCCCGCCTCGCGCCGCCGCCTCGGCCGCGCCTCTGGAGATCCCTCGAGATGAAGTTCCGCTTTCCCGTGATCATCATCGACGAAGACTGGAAGTCCGATTCCGCCAGCGGCCTGGGCATCCGGGCGCTGGCCAAGGCGATCGAGGAGCAGGGGATCGAGGTGGTCGGCGGGTTCACCTACGTCGACGTCTCGATGGTCGCCAACCAGGCGGCGCGCGCCTCGGCGTTCATCGTGTCGATCGACGACGAGGAGATCAACGAGGAAGGGCCCGAGAGCAAGGCGATCCAGGACCTGCGCCGCTTCATCCGCGAGACGCGCAACCGCAACGCCGACATCCCGATCTTCCTGTTCGGCGAGACCCGCACCTCGCAGCACATCCCGAACGAGATCCTCAAGGAGCTGCACGGCTTCATCCACATGTTCGAGGACACGCCGGAGTTCGTCGCGCGCTACATCATCCGCGAGGCGAACAACTACATGGGCTCGCTCGCGCCGCCGTTCTTCAAGGCGCTGGTGCACTACGCGAACGACGGCTCGTACTCGTGGCACTGCCCGGGACACTCGGGCGGCGTCGCGTTCCTCAAGAGCCCGGTCGGCCAGATGTTCCACCAGTTCTTCGGCGAGAACATGCTCCGCGCCGACGTCTGCAACGCGGTCGACGAGCTCGGCCAGCTGCTCGATCACACCGGCCCGGTGGCCGCCAGCGAGCGCAACGCGGCGCGCATCTTCAGTGCCGACCATCTGTTCTTCGTCACGAACGGCACGTCGACGTCCAACAAGATCGTCTGGCACTCGACCGTGGCCACCGACGACATCGTCCTGGTCGACCGCAACTGCCACAAGAGCGTGCTGCACGCGATCATGATGACCGGCACCGTGCCGATCTTCCTGCAGCCCACGCGCAACCATCTCGGCATCATCGGTCCCATCCCGAGGGACGAGTTCTCCCCCGAGAGCATCCAGCGCAAGATCGAGGCGAATCCGCTGGTCAAGGACAAGACCGCGCGGCCGCAGGTGATGACGATCACGCAGTCGACCTACGACGGCATCGTCTACAACGTCGAGACGATCAAGAACGTGCTCGGCGACTACATCGAGAACCTGCATTTCGACGAGGCCTGGCTGCCGCACGCCGCCTTCCATCCGTTCTATCACGAGATGCACGCGATCGGAGAGAACCGCCCCCGCTCGCAGACCGCGATGGTCTTCTCCACCCAGTCCACGCACAAGCTGCTGGCGGGTCTCTCGCAGGCCTCGCAGATCCTCGTGCAGGAGGCGGTCGACCGAAAGCTCGACCGGTACCGGTTCAACGAGTCGTACCTGATGCACACGTCGACCTCGCCCCAGTACGCGATCATCGCGTCGTGCGACGTGGCGGCGGCGATGATGGAGCAGCCGGGCGGCCGGGCACTCGTCGAGGAGTCGATCTCCGAGGCCCTGGACTTCCGGCGTGCGATGAAGAAGGTCGACGACGAGTTCGGCGAATCGTGGTGGTTCCGTGTCTGGGGCCCCGGCGGTTTCGACCATGTCGGCTCGGGGCGCCGCGAGGAGTGGATCCTCAAGCCGACCGACGACTGGCACGGCTTCGACAAGGTCGCGCCCGGCTTCAACATGCTCGACCCGATCAAGGCGACGCTCGTGACGCCCGGCCTCGGACTCGACGGTCGCTTCTCGCAGTGGGGCATCCCCGCGTCGCTGGTGACCAAGTACCTGGCCGAGCACGGCGTCGTCGTCGAGAAGACGGGCCTGTACTCGTTCTTCGTGATGTTCACGATCGGCATCACCAAGGGCCGCTGGAACACGCTCGTGACCGAGCTGCAGCAGTTCAAGATGGACTACGACTCGAACCAGCCGCTGTGGCGCGTGATGCCCGAGTTCGTGGCGAAGTTCCCGATGTACGAGCGGGTGGGCCTGCGCGACCTGGCGCAGCAGATCCACGAGGAGTATCGGCGCCATGACGTGGCCCGGGTGACCACCGAGATGTACCTCTCGATCATGGAGCCCGCGATGAAGCCGTCGGACGCCTACGAGTGCCTCGCACACCGCAAGGTCGAGCGCGTGCCGATCGACGAGCTCGAGGGCCGGATCACCACCATGCTGGTCACGCCGTATCCGCCCGGCATCCCGCTGCTGATCCCCGGGGAGCGCTTCAACAAGACGATCGTCGAGTACCTGAAGTTCGCCCGCTCGTTCAACGACCGGTTCCCGGGCTTCTCCACCGACGTCCACGGCCTCGTCGTCGAGACCGACCGGAACGGCAGTCGCTACTTCGTCGACTGCGTGAAGGTCTGACGGGACCCGGCGGCGCCCGCGCTCAGGGCGTCGGCCGGGTGTCGATCACCAGCCGGGTGCCTGCCAGCCGGTCGTACAGCGTGCGCCGCTGCGGGTCGACGAGCGCCGAGAAGAAGGGCACGGGCAGCAGCAGCAGCCACAGCGGGCTGCCGCCCAGGTAGACCAGCGCGACCGGAATGGCCAGGACGAGGCAGCAGGCCGCGTAACGCCCGACCGCGCGCGCCCGCGACAGCGGTCGGTCCTCGAGGTCGACCAGTCGCAGGCCGATCGTCTTCATCGGCAGCGTGCGTCGACCGTGGCTCCAGAACCAGCCGAAGTAGATGCCGACGACGATCACCAGCCAGGCTCGGAAGGCCCAGTTCATCGGCCCCGGCTCGGCGGTGAACCGCAACGGCGCGGAGAACATGTAGGCCGCGAAGACGAGGACCGCGAACAGCACGACCCCCTCGTAGACGGCGCTCATCCAGCGACGCCACAGCCCCGCGGAGGGCAGGGCGGGCGTGCTCGCGGAAGGTGCCGACGCCACGCGTCAGCGGCTGGTCGGGGCGGGGCCGAGCGTCGGGGCCACGCCGCCGACGGCCGTCGCGCTGCCATCGGTCCCGGCCGCCAGCGCTCTAGGCAGTCGGCGGGGCAGCGGCTGAGCCGCCTCCTTGGCCAGGCCGGTCTGCGCGGCGACATGGCGGGCCGCCGTGTTGCTGGTGCCGATCGAGCCCAGCACCGAGCGCTGCTCGGGTGTCATCGACTGGTAGTTTTCCCACTCGGCCAGCAGGTTCTCACGACCGACCTTCTGGGCGAGCCGGTAGTTGGCCCGGGCGAGCCGGCGCTGGTCGGGCGTCAGCGCCGCCCACTCGGCGATCCGCTTCTCGACACGCTTCTGCTCGTCCGCCTTCATCTTGGGGAAGCGGCTGGCCAGATCGGCCCACGCCCGCTTCTCGGTGATCGGCAGCGCGTTCCATTGGGCCGAGAACGGGGCGAGCACCTGCTGCTGCGCCGGGCTCAGGTCCGACCACAGCGGCTGGACCAGCGGCAGCAGCGAGGGGCGCAGGCGGTCGGCGCTCGGCGGGTCGAGCCGCAGCGGCTCCGCCTTCTGGGCCGTCGCCGGCACCGTCGCGACCCCTTCGGTCGGCGCCGTGCCGGCCTCGGTCGGCAGGCTCGAGGCTGCCGCGGGTGCCGGTTCGACCCCCGCGGCGCCCGGTGCGTCGGCAGCGGCCGCCCGGCCGGCGCCGAGCGCGAGCAGGGTGGAGAGCAGCAGGACGGCGGTCGCCGGGCGGACGGTCATTGGCGGGAGTTCTTGATGTAGGCGCCGAAGCCCCGGTCGGTGAGTGCCGACAGCGGCACGTCGTCATCGTCCGACAGCACGATCTCGGCATCGATGTCGGCGGTCTCCGCCGCGCGCTGTGCATCGTCCCACGCCGCGATGCCGTAGAAGCCCGCGACCACCAGGAGGATCGGTGCGAGGGTGGCCAGGAGGCGGATCAGGCCCGACGGACGGTCGCTGCTCGGCAGAGCGACGGTGGCCGTCCCGCCCGTGAGGGTCGGCGCCGCGACCGTGAGCGTGCCGGCGTGGGCGATCGCGGCGAGGCGCGCCCGCTCCAGGCGCTGCGTCACGCGGTAGGGCAGGCGCTCCGACGATTCATCGAGCGCCTGGCGGATCCGGGAGGCGAAGAGTTGTTCATTCATAACGTGATTCCCTTGGCCTTCAACGCGCCGGCCAGGGTGTGGGTCGCACGGGAACAGTGCGTCTTGACGCTGCCTTCCGAGCATCCCATGGCCGATGCGGTTTCCGCGACGTCCATCTCGTACCAGTAACGCATCACGAACGCCTCCCGTTGACGGGTGGGCAGCTTCTGGACCTCGGCCTCGATCGCTTCCCGGATCTGGTCACGCTCGACGATCTCGGCAGCGCTTTCACCGGCTCGGGTGTCGCCCTCGACCTCCAGCGACTCCAGCGGGTCGGCGTCGTCGTCGTCGCTGCCAGGGCGCAGGGCGGAGAACAGCGTCGTCCAGGTGTTCCGGACCTTCTGCCGGCGGAAGTGATCGTGGATGACGTTCTGCAGGATCCGCTGGAACAGCAGGGGGAGCTCGGCCGCGGGCTTGTCCGCGTACTTCTCGGCGAGCTTGAACATGGCGTCCTGGACGACGTCCAGGGCCGAGTCGTCGTCCCGGACGGCATACACGGCCTGCTTGAACGCCCGGCGCTCGATCGCTTCGAGGAATTCCGAGAGTTCCTGCCGTGAGGCCATCAGCCACGCTCTAGCCACGAAAGCCGGGGATGCTAGCAGAGTCCCAGCCTTGACCGCCCTGCTGCGGTGCATTACTCTTGCCGGATCCCATGGCTCCATCGACGGCGCGTCAGGCGGCGGCGACGGAGTCTTTGTCTTTTTCGTTGCCGACTGACCCAGCGGCACCCGGACAGGCACGCATGCCGGAGCCCCTCCACAAGAGGCGTGAAGGCGTCCGATCAATCTCACAGGCCCCGCACCGAGGCCTGCGTCGAGGCGGCGAAAAGGCTGCGTTGGCGCCGGCGGGCGGATCCCCCTGGACCTTGAAAGGAACACAACTTGGAACTCACTGGCGCAGAGATCGTCGTGCGCTGCCTTCAGGAAGAAGGCATCGAGCACATCTTCGGATATCCCGGCGGAGCCGTCCTCTACATCTACGACGCGCTTTTCCAGCAGGAATCCGTCAAGCACATCCTCGTGCGGCACGAGCAGGCCGCGGTACACGCCGCGGACGCCTATTCGCGCTCCACCCAGAAGGTCGGGGTCTGTCTGGTCACCAGCGGACCGGGCGTGACCAATGCCGTCACCGGCATCGCCACGGCGTACATGGATTCGATCCCGATGGTCGTGATCTCGGGGCAGGTCCCGACGCACGCCATCGGCGAGGATGCCTTCCAGGAATGCGACACGGTCGGGATCACCCGGCCTTGCGTGAAGCACAACTTCCTGGTCAAGGACATCAAGGACCTCGCCGCGACGATGAAGAAAGCCTTCGTCATCGCGTCGACCGGGCGGCCCGGTCCGGTCCTGGTCGACATCCCCAAGGACATCACCCGCGACCGCTGCCGCTTCGAGTATCCGAAGTCGGTGCCGATGCGCTCGTACAACCCGGTCGTCAAGGGGCACCAGGGGCAGATCCGCAAGGCGGTCCAGCTCCTGCTGCAGGCCGAGCGGCCGATGGTCTACACCGGTGGCGGCGTGATCCTCGCGAACGCCGCGCCCGAGCTCAACGCGCTGGTCGACCTGCTGGGCTTCCCGGTCACCAACACGCTGATGGGTCTCGGGGGCTACCGCGCGAGCAGCGAGCAGTTCGTGGGCATGCCCGGCATGCACGGCACCTACGAAGCCAACATGGCGATGCAGCACTGCGATGTGCTGCTCGCGGTGGGCGCGCGCTTCGACGACCGGGTGATCGGCAATCCGAAGCACTTCGCACAGAACCCGCGCAAGATCATCCACATCGACATCGACCCGTCGTCGATCTCCAAGCGCGTGAAGGTCGACGTGCCGATCGTGGGTGACGTGCGCGAGTGCCTGACCGAGTTCTCGGCGCAGCTGCAGGCGGCGTTCGGTGCCGGCAGCCGTACCCACAAGGGCGTGCAGGCCTGGTGGCAGCAGATCAACGAGTGGCGCAAGAAGGACTGTCTCAAGTACGACCGCGCCAACCGCGAGGTGATCAAGCCGCAGTACGTCGTCGAGAAGCTGTGGGAGATCACCCACGGCGACGCGTTCATCACCTCGGACGTCGGCCAGCACCAGATGTGGGCCGCGCAGTTCTACCGCTTCGACAAGCCGCGTCGCTGGATCAACTCGGGTGGCCTCGGCACGATGGGCGTGGGGCTGCCCTACGCGATGGGCGTGCAGCTGGCGAATCCGGGTGCGCAGGTCGCCTGCATCACCGGCGAAGGCTCGATCCAGATGTGCATCCAGGAGCTGTCGACCTGCAAGCAGTACGACCTGCCGGTGAAGGTCATCAGCCTGAACAACCGCTACCTGGGCATGGTCCGGCAGTGGCAGGAGATCGAGTACGGCAGCCGGTATTCGTCGTCCTACATGGAGGCACTGCCCGATTTCGTCCGGCTGGCCGAGGCGTACGGCCATGTCGGCATCCGCGTCGAGCGGCCGCAGGACGTCGAGCCGGCGCTGCGCGATGCATTCGGCAAGTACAAGGACCGGACCGTGTTCGTCGACGTCATCACCGACCAGACCGAGAACGTCTGGCCGATGGTGCAGGGCGGCAAGGGGCTGACCGAGATGCTGCTCGGCTCAGAGGACCTGTGAGGCGCCCACGATGAAGCACATCATTTCGATCCTCATCGAGAACGAGCCGGGCGCGCTGTCGCGCGTGGTGGGTCTCTTCTCTGCCCGTGGCTACAACATCGAGACGCTGACGGTCGCGCCGACGGAAGACCGCTCGCTGTCCCGGATGACCATCGTCACCAGCGGCTCCGACGACGTGATCGAGCAGATCACGAAGCATCTGAACCGGCTGATCGACGTGGTCAAGGTCGTCGACCTGATCGAGACGCCCTACATCGAGCGCGAGCTCATGCTCATCAAGGTGCGCGCGGTCGGCAAGGAGCGCGAGGAAATGAAGCGGATGGCGGACATTTTCCGCGGCCGCGTCATCGACGTCACCGACAAGAGCTATACGATCGAGCTGACCGGCGACGGCGTCAAGCTCGACGCCTTCATCGACGCGCTGGACGCGACCGCGATTCTCGAGACCGTCCGAACGGGCGCATCGGGCATCGCTCGCGGCGAGCGCATCCTGAAGGCCTGACGCGCCGGATCCCCGGCGCACCCACGCATCCAACGAGAGGGAAGGGACCCCATGAAGGTTTACTACGACAAGGACTGCGACCTGAAGCTCATCAAGGGCAAGAAGGTCGCGATCATCGGATACGGCTCGCAGGGGCATGCCCATGCGCAGAACCTCAACGATTCCGGCTGCAAGGTCGTCGTCGGCGTCCGCAAGGGCGGCCCGTCGTGGGACAAGGTCAAGAAGGCCGGCCTCAAGGCGCAGGAGATCGGCGACGCAGTCAAGGGCGCCGACTTCGTCATGATGCTGATGCCGGACGAGCACATCGCCGCGACCTACAAGTCGGACATCGAGCCGAACATCAAGCAGGGCGCGACCCTGGCGTTCGCTCACGGCTTCAACGTGCACTACGGCCAGGTGATGCCGCGCGAGGACCTCGACGTCGTGATGGTCGCGCCGAAGGCGCCCGGCCACACCGTGCGCTCGACCTACGCGCAGGGCGGCGGCGTGCCGATGCTGGTCGCGCTCCATGCCGACAAGAGCGGTTCGGCCCGCGACCTCGCGCTGTCGTACGCCTGCGCGATCGGCGGCGGCCGTGCCGGCATCATCGAGACCAACTTCCGCGAAGAGACCGAGACCGACCTGTTCGGCGAGCAGACGGTCCTGTGCGGCGGTACGGTCGAGCTGATCAAGGCGAGCTTCGAGACGCTGGTCGAGGCGGGCTATGCCCCCGAGATGGCGTACTTCGAGTGCCTGCACGAGCTCAAGCTGATCGTCGACCTCATCTACGAGGGCGGCATCGCGAACATGAACTACTCGATCTCGAACAACGCCGAGTTCGGCGAGTACGAGACCGGTCCGCGGCTGATCACCGCCGAGACCAAGAAGGAGATGAAGCGCGTGCTCGACGACATCCAGTCGGGCGACTACGCCAAGCGCTTCATCCTCGAGAACCGGGCCGGTGCGCCGACCCTGCTGTCGAAGCGCCGGATCATGGCCGAGCATCCGATCGAAGTCGTCGGCGAGCAGCTGCGCGCGATGATGCCGTGGATCAAGGCCAACAAGCTGGTCGACCGTTCGCGCAACTGACGGGGCGGTCGGCGTGATCGACCCCGCCGCGAACGACGAGCGCGACCCGGTCGCGCCCGTCGGCCCGGACTCGGCCGCGGCATCCGCCGCGGTCGAGGCGTGGCCGCCGCCGCTGGCCGCCGATTGGCAGGACTACCTCACGGCGGAACTGGTCCGCGGCACCGAGCCGTCCGTGCTGCTGGCGCGGATGACCGAGGCCGGCCACGCTGACGGCTACGCCCGGGTCGCGATCAGTGTCGTGCGGTCGATGACCGACCGGGTGCAGCAGCAGAATCCCGCGATGCTCGGCGACTACGCGGCGGATCCGATCCGCCTGAATGTCGACGGCGGGGCGGTGCAGCGGGTGGCGGATCGCGAGGTGCGTCTGTCGATGGTGCTCGCCAATCCCAACCTCGTCATCGTCGAGGACCTGCTGAGCGCCCAGGAGTGCGAACAGCTGATCCGCATGGCCCAGGGCAAGCTGCGCCGCTCGGAGGTCGTCGATCCGAGCTCGGGTCGCCTCGAGATCAGCGGCGTCCGGCGCAGCGAGGGTGCCCACTTCGCCTATGGCGAGAATGCGGTGGTCGCGCGTCTCGAGGCCCGCATCTCGGCGCTGACCGGTGTCCCGATTCCTCATGGCGAGCCGCTGCAGCTGCTCCGCTATCCGGTGGGGGGCGAGTACGAGCCGCACCACGACTACTTCGACCCGGCCTTCCCCGGCACGGCCGCGCTGCTCCAGCAGGGCGGGCAGCGCATCGCCACGGTGATCGTCTATCTGCACGAGCCGGACGAGGGCGGAGGCACCTGCTTTCCCGAACTCGAGCTGTCGGTGCGCCCGCGGCGGGGCAGCGCCGTGTACTTCGAGTATCACAACGCCCGCGACCAGCTCGACGCCCGCTGCCTGCACGCCGGCATGCCGGTGCTGCGGGGGCACAAGTGGATCGCGACGAAGTGGCTGCGGCAGGCGCCGTACGCGAACGCGTGAGCGCAGGCCCGCTCCGGGTGCGCGTCGGGCGCGCCGCACGCCGACGCGTTCCCGCGGTTGTGTCGGTTCCCCCGCACCGGTAGGCTCTCCCGATGGAAGAACCGAAGCGTCGCCGCTTCCGGCCGTTCCGCGCCTCGCGCGCGACGCGCCCCCCCGCTGCTCCCCCCGTCGCCGATGCCGCCGCGGCGGCCCGTCCACGGTCGCGCGGCATCTACCTCCTGCCCAATGCATTCACGACGGCGAACCTCTTCGCAGGGTTCTACGCGATCGTGCAGGCGATGAACGGACGCTTCGAGGCGGCCGCGGTCGCGATCTTCGTCGCGATGGTCCTCGACAGCCTGGACGGGCGCGTCGCACGCATGACCAATACCCAGAGCGCCTTCGGCGAACAGTACGACTCGATGTCCGACATGGTGTCGTTCGGCGCCGCGCCCGCGCTGGTGGTCTACGAATGGTCGCTGCGTGGCATGGGCAAGCTCGGCTGGCTCGCCGCATTCGTGTACGTCGCGGGCGCCGCGCTGCGTCTGGCGCGCTTCAACGCGAACATCGGGGTGGTGGACAAGCGCTACTTCCAGGGCTTGCCCAGCCCGGCCGCCGCCGCGCTGATCGCCGGTCTCGTCTGGATCGCGACCGACCTGCGCGAAACCCGCTGGATCGATGCCACCGGCACGGATCTGCGTTGGCTCGCGTGGGCGCTCACGCTCTACGCGGGGGTCACGATGGTGTCGAATGCGCCCTTCTACAGCTTCAAGGACCTGAACCTGAAGAAGAGCGTGCCGTACGTGGCGGTGCCGCTGATCGTCCTGGCGTTCGTCCTGGTGTCGTCGGATCCGCCGATCGTGCTGTTCTCCCTGTTCCTCGTCTATGCGGTCTCGGGCTACGTCCTCTGGGCGTGGCGGTGGCGCTCGGCGCGCGCCGGCAGGCCCGACCCGGCCCCGCCGGATTGACCCATCGGGGTGCGGGGCGCTAGAATCTAGGGTTTTTCCGGCGACGAACCCACCCGATATGTCCGCACCCACTGGAGCGCAGCGCACCGCGCTCGTGCTCGGCAACTGGAAGATGAACGGCGACGCCGCGTCCGCCGAGGCGCTGCTGGCCGGTCTGGTCGCCGGTTGTCACGGGCTGTCCGGCGTCGCGGGCGTCTGCCCGCCGTACCCCTACCTCGGCCTCGCCGCCTCACGTCTCGCCGGAACCGGCGTCGGCTGGGGTGCGCAGGACGTCTCCGCGTTCGAGGACGGTGCCTACACCGGCGAGGTCTCCGCGCGGATGCTCGCCGACCTGGGCTGCACCTGGACCCTGGTCGGCCATTCCGAGCGGCGCACGCTGTTCGGCGACACCGACGCCGAGGTCGCCCGCAAGGCCGCCAGGGCGCTGGCCGCCGGCCTGGTGCCGGTCGTGTGTGTCGGCGAGACGCTGGCCGAGCGCGAGGCCGGGTCGACGGAGGCCGTTCTGGCTCGCCAGATCGATGCCGTCTGCCCGGTGCTGCGCGATGCCGGCGAGCGCTGCGTGCTGGCCTACGAGCCGGTCTGGGCGATCGGTACGGGCCTGACGGCGTCGCCGGCGCAGGCCCAGGCGGCCCATGCGTTCATCCGCGCGCGGCTCGCCGCGGGCGGTGTCGCCGCTGCGCCTCGCCTGTCGCTGCTCTACGGCGGCTCGGTCAAGCCCTCGAACGCGGTCGAGCTGTTCGGCCAGCCGGATGTCGATGGTGGCCTGATCGGTGGCGCATCGCTGGTCGCGGCCGACTTCCTGTCGATCTGCCGCGCCGCGGCGGGTCGGTCCTGACGGGACTCAAGAGACGCACGGGACGTACGAGAGGTACGCGGTGCACGAGATGAACGGGACGGCGCGGCATCCTGCCTGCGCCTCCTTCACGATAAGGCTCTAAGGATGCAGATCCTCGCAACGATCGCCGTGGTGGTCCAGGTTCTGAGCGCGATCGGCGTGATCGTGCTGGTGCTGCTCCAGCACGGCAAGGGTGCCGACATGGGTGCGGCGTTCGGTTCCGGCTCGTCGGGCAGCCTGTTCGGCGCGACCGGTTCGGCGAACTTCCTGAGCCGCATGACCGCCGTGCTGGCGACGGTCTTCTTCGTGTGCACGCTCGCGCTGGCCTTCGTGGCCAACTCGCGCACGGGCGCACGGTCTCCGGCCAGCGTGATGGATGCGGTCACGCCGCCCGCCACCGCGCCTGCCAGTGGCGTGCCGGCTGCCGGCGTGCCCGCTCCCGCTCCTGCGGTGCCCGCGGGAAATGACGCGACGCAAAAAAGTGGTGGTCCGGGCGACATCCCGAAGTAGAAAAAGCGGTAGAATCAGAGGCTGAGCCGACGTGGTGAAATTGGTAGACACGCTATCTTGAGGGGGTAGTGGCGAAAGCTGTGCGAGTTCGAGTCTCGCCGTCGGCACCAAATCCAGGGACCGCCCACGAGAGTCGGGAGCGGGCCCACATCAGGGAATCCTCGTGAACTTAGAGAGTTACCTGCCCGTCCTGCTCTTCATCCTGGTGGGCGCGGGCGTCGGCCTGGCGCCGCTGGTCCTGGGCAAGCTCCTCGGCCCCTCCCGGCCCGACCCCGAGAAACTCTCTCCCTACGAATGCGGCTTCGAGGCCTTCGAAGACGCTCGCATGAAGTTCGACGTTCGCTACTACCTCGTGGCGATTCTCTTCATCCTGTTCGACCTGGAAATCGCGTTCCTGTTCCCGTGGGCCGTGTCGCTCGATGCGATCGGCTTCTTCGGGTTCGCGTCGATGATGGTGTTCCTGGCGATCCTCGTGGTGGGCTTCATCTACGAATGGAAGAAGGGCGCTCTGGACTGGGAGTAGTTCCGGCGTGGGCGGGTGTCGTGGTGGATAGGGTGGCAGGGCAGGGCAGCTAGATCAGAGCATTCAGAACCGAGAAGCGCGCCCGGCCGCCGGTGGTCACTCCGCCGGGTGGGAGCGCGCTCCGGGCGGGTCGATTTCTGTGGACGACGGTCGCGCGCCTGCCGGCGCGTGTGCTGGCGCGGGTGGCATCCACCGGCAGTACGGGTGAGCACGCATGAGCATCGAAGGCATTCTCAACGAAGGCTTCGTCACGACGAGCCTCGACAAGCTGATCAACTGGACGCGCACCGGCTCGATGTGGCCGATGACATTCGGTCTCGCCTGCTGCGCCGTGGAGATGATGCATGCCGGGGCGTCGCGCTACGACCTCGACCGGTTCGGCATCATGTTCCGGCCGAGTCCGAGGCAGTCGGACGTGATGATCGTGGCCGGTACCCTCTGCAACAAGATGGCGCCGGCGTTGCGCAAGGTCTACGACCAGATGCCCGAGCCCCGCTGGGTGATCTCCATGGGATCGTGCGCGAACGGCGGCGGCTACTACCACTATTCTTATTCTGTCGTTCGCGGGTGCGATCGCATCGTGCCCGTCGACATCTACGTGCCCGGCTGCCCTCCGACGGCAGAGGCGCTCCTCTACGGCATCCTGCAGCTGCAGAACAAGATCCGTCGCACGAGCACGATCGCGCGCTGAGGGCCCTTCGATGAGTTCCCTGGATACCCTGAAGGCCGCCGTCACCGACGCGCTCGGCGAGCGTGTCGTCGCCCTGACCGAGCGCCTCGGAGAGCTGACCCTGGTGGTGCGTGCCGCGGACCAGATCGAGGTGGCGACGCTGTTGCGCGACCACCCCGCACTGCGGTTCGACACCGCCGTCGACCTCTGCGGGATGGACTATCTCGACTACGGCCATGGTGCGCACGACGGCCCCCGGTTCGCGGTGGTGGTCCACCTGCTGTCGGTCGAACTGAACCAGCGGCTGCGGTTCCGGACGTTCTGCCCCGACGATGACCTGCCGGTCGTGGCGTCGCTCACCGGCATCTGGCCGGCGGTCGGCTGGTTCGAGCGCGAGGCGTTCGACCTCTACGGCATCATCTTCGAGGGGCATGCCGACCTGCGCCGGATCCTGACCGACTACGGGTTCGTCGGGCATCCGTTCCGCAAGGATTTCCCGGTCACGGGCTATGTCGAGATGCGCTACGACCCGGAGCAGCGCCGGGTCATCTATCAACCGGTGACCATCGAGCCGCGCGAGATCGTTCCCCGCGTGATCCGCGAGGAGGGCTACGGCATCGGCCGCTGAGGCGGTCGGACCGGGGAGCAGGACCATGGCAGAGATCAAGAACTACACGCTCAACTTCGGACCGCAGCATCCCGCCGCCCACGGCGTGCTGCGACTCGTGCTCGAGCTCGACGGCGAGGTGGTGCAGCGCGCCGACCCGCATATCGGGCTGCTGCACCGCGCGACCGAGAAGCTGGCCGAGACGCGAACGTTCCTCCAGAACGTTCCGTACATGGATCGGCTCGACTACGTGTCGATGATGTGCAACGAGCACGCGTACGTCATGGCGATCGAGAAGCTGCTCGGCGTGCCGGTGCCGGAGCGCGCGCAGTACATCCGCGTGATGTTCGACGAGATCACGCGGATCCTGAACCACCTGATGTGGCTGGGTGCGCACGCGCTCGACGTCGGCGCGATGACGGTCTTCCTGTACGCGTTCCGCGAGCGCGAGGACCTGATGGACTGCTACGAGGCGGTCTCCGGCGCACGGATGCATGCGGCGTACTACAGGCCCGGCGGCGTCTACCGGGATCTGCCCGACCGGATGCCGCAGTTCGTCGTCAACAAGCTGCGCAACGAGCGCGCGATCCGCGAACTGAACGTCGACCGTCAGGGGTCGATGCTGGACTTCATCCAGGCGTTCACCGAGCGCTTCCCGGGCTACGTCGACGACTACGAGACGCTGCTCACCGACAACCGCATCTGGAAGCAGCGGCTGGTCGGCATCGGCGTCGTCTCCCCCGAGCGTGCCAAGGCGCTCGGCTTCACCGGCCCGATGCTGCGGGGTTCCGGCGTCGCCTGGGACCTGCGCAAGACGCAGCCGTACGAGGTCTACGACCGGATGGATTTCGACATCCCGGTCGGCCGCAACGGGGACAGCTACGACCGCTACCTGGTCCGCATCGAGGAGATGCGCCAGAGCAACCGGATCGTGCGCCAGTGCGTCGACTGGCTGCGCAAGAACCCCGGCCCGGTGATCGTGGACGACCACAAGGTGGCGCCGCCGTCGCGCGTCGCCATGAAGTCGAACATGGAAGAGCTGATCCATCACTTCAAGCTCTTCACCGAGGGCATGCACGTGCCCGAGGGCGAGGCCTACGCGTGCGTCGAGCACCCGAAGGGCGAGTTCGGCATCTATCTGGTTTCCGACGGGGCGAACAAGCCCTACCGGCTGAAGATCCGCGCGCCGGGCTTCCCGCACCTGCAGGCGCTCGACGAGATGGCGCGCGGGCACATGCTCGCCGACGTCGTGACGCTGATCGGCACCCAGGACATCGTGTTCGGCGAGATCGATCGATGAGCGCAGCACCGGA
>Ga0209288_10000170_pt1 | contig 20700 bp, 18 predicted proteins | sample PPLLaktember2015_4_FD_187261 | JGI IMG/M metagenome (GOLD analysis project Ga0209288, IMG submission 187261) | Freshwater sediment microbial communities from Prairie Pothole Lake near Jamestown, North Dakota, USA - PPLs Lake P8 Core (1) Depth... | ecosystem: Environmental > Aquatic > Freshwater...
TGTTCTTGGTATGGTCGTTTTGGTTTGAATATTGTTCTGGGAAGGTATAGTTAAAGCTGCTACAAATGGTGACATAAAAAGTACCACTGCTACTGCTAGAATTATAATTTTTTTCATATTATTCCCCTTTTATTTTACTAATATATAGAGGTTCACTATTTAAATATTTATTGGACAGTTTTTTTCATAATTTCCTTTGCAGGTACTCCTCCATATATTTTCCCTTTTGTAAGCCTTTGACCTTTGGTCACAAGAGCCCCAGCTGCGACAACGACATCGTCCTCAAGAATTGCTCCTGGCATAATAATAGCACCTGCCCCTATCACGCAGTTGTTTCCGACTCGAATTTTATCCATAAAAATAGTCTCATATTGCATATTGTGGATATGGGCGTAAATGATTGCATATTCTCCCATCGTGACGTTATCTCCAACCTCTGTTAAGCACGGGTCTTTAATGACCCCACCGACAAGAGAGTTTTTCCCGATTTTCATTCCGAGAAGTCGTAGATATGTTTGTTTAATTCGTCCGAGTGGAAAAATCTCAAGGAGTTTTCGAAACGGCGTGTAAATAACGCAAATAATTGTCCAGTTGAACGTATTTTTATCTTTATAGGAATATGCGTGCGTACCAGGTTGATAAGTGATATTGAAAAGTTTTACTATACCACCGGTGATATAAAGCTCAGAGATCAGTAAAAGAACTGCTCCGATGAAGAGAACAAACGGAAGAAGGAAGAAATACCAGTCATTGGTAAACCAAAAAAAATTTAAATAGCGCTGAAGGATATAAAAAGCCGCAACAACTGGGATACATCCAAGAAGAAGAATTATCGATGGGATTGCTGAGAAGAAGTAAGACCACAACGGTCGTGGTTTTTTTTTCTGTTGCTGTTCAAGTTCGGGCATGAGGACGTCAATACTTTCAGAGGCTAATAAATGTAATGATTCGATACGATTTTTTACTTTGACATTCTGCCACCGTATCTTTATATAGTATTTTAACCACAACAACACAGAGGAGAAAATTAAGATGGCAAAGAAACATAATAAAAAACAAATACGGACCAAACAAAATACCGTGGAAAAATCAGGTTTTTCTGAGAAACGACAGAGACATTACGCTTTTGGTTTTCTCGTTGGTGAGTATTAAAAAATATTTTTTGAACTCTGGATTTTTTGGTATTCATCATATGCCATATTAAGCAATATAAGGTAACCGTCGATATTGTGAGATTGTTTGAGCGTGTTGATAGCCTGCTTTTGATACAATGTCGCATTTGTAAAATGTAGTTGGTCTTCCTCTGTTAAGTTGATGCCGAGATATTTTTGATATTCACGAAATACGATTTCGGATAATACAAAAGCATATGTTGCAGTCATTTGTTCAACAGAGATATTTGATTCCGTAAACATCTGACTTTTACTTCCTCTGTCACAATCAACATAATATGGAACGACATCATCGGTATCAATCCATAACCATCGCTCTTCCCCTTTCATAAGAGGAAAAATATAGTCTCTTTTCGTGTTTTCTTCATCCTGTGGATAACATATTCTGTTAATGACTTGATGATGCGTTGCATAGGGGGTTTTCCCCCCTGTTGTTTCAAGTAACACCCAGCCATAACCTGGGCAATAATACTCTATCATGTAGTGCATTTGTGTCCAAAATCCTTGATCATTGTTCACGAGCAAGACTCGCGCTGGAATATTATAAATTCTGAAAAATGAGCATGCTAAATGAGATCTGCCTACATTTTCTCCGTTGATTAATAGCGTCGTTCGTGCATCTTGAGAAAGTAAAAGCCCGGTGTTAATTCCAAAAACAAAAAAAACGTATCTGTGGTATTTTATAAATGGAGCGATTCTACTTGCATATCGAATCAGATTATCATTGAATCCATGTAATTGTACTGCTTTTAAGCGTAAGAGCAGGCTATAGAGTTGAACCGATTTTGTTGAAACTAGCCATGTCTTTGTTTCCTCGGGTAATTGATATTTTTTAGGAATTTTCACATAGGGCGGGAGATCCTTAAAATCATGTTTTAAAACTAAAACCCAACAAGAGAAATGAAGCAAGATGCTGTCATCCTTTTTCATTGGACTTAATGTAAAATTTATAATTTTATTTGGTGGTAAAGAATCATTTTCAATGCAATAGTGTACTATCGCTAACGGTGTACTATCATTGTGAAGCTCTAAGAGGAGCGGAACTTGATATTCATAATCCGGGGGAAACGAGAATCTAATATGAAAAACCCCAACATCCTCTGTTGCATTAACAGATAAATAATGCTCGACACGTAGGAGATAAAGCTCTTGACAAGCGTTATCGAAAGACGATGTCGCAGTTATATTATCAGAGTTTTGCGAACGTGTTGAAATCGGTGAAATAATCGGTATACTACATAAAAAAATCATGATAATTACGAATATTTTCTTTAATCGTGTTTGTATGATTGAACTGAATTTCATATTCTGATTAAAATATTACATTTATAAACTATATATACCTTTTGTAGAATATATAGGATTGGACGATAAAAAATACATATCCAATTGTTATTTTTTCTCTGCAACAATGATAAATTTCCATTCGTTTTTCTTTCCTTCTTTTTCAAGGATAGAAAACCCTGATTTCCTAAAAAACATCTCTACTTCTTCTTGAGTGTGGGCCGATGCATAGGCATCAACATGATATTTTGTAACATCTCGGCCTGCACGCTTTAGTAACATACCAATCTTGATGCCAAAGAGTTTCCATTTTGGAAAATTACGATTGAGTGCTTCGAAAATGACTTTCCCTCTTGGTTTTAATACACGGTTCATCTCCAAGAAACTATCCTGTGGTTGTTTCCAATACGGTAAACTGAATCGACTGACAATGGTATCGATACTATTGTCTTTCAAGGGGATTTTTTCTGAGATACCAAGCATAGGTTCGAAAATTTGAACACCTGATGTATCTGTGTTTTCTTTTGCCAACATCAGCATCTTCATCAGTGGATCAATTCCAATTACTAAAGCATCTGGGATTTGCTTTAACATTTCGACAGAAAGTAACCCCGGTCCACAGCCAAGATCTAGAATGATAGGATGTGATACGGTCGTATGATTTTTCACGAATCTGGAAAGAGCGATGTACAGATCAATGAATTTTTTCATGTACGCTGTAAATTCGTCTGCGGTTTTGTCATCAACCAAAAGATCACAACCATCTTGTATCTGAAACTCATTCTCAGAAATAATGTTTTTGTTTTGTAAATTTACTCGTAATGCCGAATGTTTTTTTCCGTGATGATCAGTTTTTTTGATTCCAGTTCATGATAATTACTAACTTTGGCAAATGACTCAAGTGCAATGGTCGTATTCGGATCATGGGTAATATACGAGATGCCAGAAAGCGAAGATGCAAGTGATGCATTAGTCCCATCATCGGTGAACAATCGGAGATGAAATGCGCTCTCTACTCCAAAGTTCTGATTAATATCTGTCACAAGAGAATTGGTACAACAGGCGCATTCTATCGGAATCCACCCGTTGAGGTTCACTGATTGTCCAACAAATACCTCAGTCCATGCATGTGGAGTTGCTATTATTGATCCGTTTATACCTTCCGTTATGAGATATCCACGAATGAATCTCGCAGGGACATCAACCGCTCGACACAGTGAAATATACAGAAATGAGATATCATCGCAATCTCCTTGTTTATTGGACAAGGTCATCGATGCTGATCGTACCGCACGCTCATCAGGATGGATCTGATAGGCGATATTTTGCTTTAACCAAGAAAACAAAGACTTAGCCAAGAGAAATGAATTATTTGTCTTTTCAGTTGTGTGGACTGCGTCTGCTATCGTCTTGATGTCAGGATCGAAAGGATCGATAAATCGTATGGTCTCATTGGCCTGCAATTGAGTGTATTGGGTGAGGAGTTCGGGATACCTCTCTTGAATCTCTCCAATTGTCAAAGCATCCTTCCCATTCAAATCAGCTATTAAATAACTTCCAGCTTCGATCTGGGTTGTGATCCCTAACTCATAGGTTTTTACGTTTTTACCAGAGATATTCCAATGAATGACGGTATTATTGAACAGATTATTCGTCTGGAAATCAGTAGAATATAGTTTACTATATGTGGCTGTTCCACTGAGGACTTCTGGTGTGTCACAAAAATAGGAAAGCTCATATCTCCCGGTCCCTGAAATGTTCACACGATACCCATAGGACAGGTCATAACTGATTCTCGTCGGGGTCGCTTCATACGTCACTGGTGGAAATATCATCTCGCAGCCAGACAACATGACAACCAGAACAAGGATGCTGAAAACAAAGAAAGACCATGTGTTCTTTTTCATACGACCTTTGATTTATCTCTTTTGAACAACCCCAGCCCGTGTCTTTGCGATTGTGTATGAGATTTTTTACTATGAGCGATATGATATCGACATCCGTTTGCCATTGGGCATTGCAGGCAGCTTGGATTCTCCTTATGGCAGAAGTTACCACCAAGTTGGGCAAGGGATTCAAGATATTTGTAGACGTTCTCTTTCATTTCTTCAGCTTCGGCGCTGAGGAATTTAATCGTCTCATCAGGATCGTCTGTTGTTACCCAACCAAGTCGTTTTGCTACTCTGTTTACCTGGATTGCTTTCTCTGTCACATTATTTTGGATATTTCCTGGTTTTTGAGGTATGTTGGCTGCTTGTCTGGATGGTGGTGGAGGCATCTTTGGCATTTTCACTTTGTACTCTGATGGATCAATGTCTTTGAAGACTGTGACTGATTTCCCACCATGATCGGTTTCTCGCGTCCTGATTTCAACTAGAATGGGAATTTGGATGGACGCACCGGAAATCAAGGCAACACCTATGGGGAGCCGTTGAATCTCATCATAGGTTTGACTCGTCAGTCCTTCCACCGACTGAATAATTGCTTTTAGGTCATTTGGGTTTGTCACTTTTAAGATGATGTTCGTATTACATTGAGAAATGATGTTTTTATCTATTTTCGCTGGACGTTGACTGACGACGCAGAGTCCCATACCGAATTTTCTCCCCTCAGAAGCGACCGTTCGAAGCATGCTGGATGAGACTGCATGACCAATCCCATGTTCAGGGCAATAATTGTGTGCTTCTTCAACGACAAAGAGGAAAGGAGGTATTTTTCCGTTTTTTCTGTCCTTGAATAATTCTTCTGTTAATCGTGCGACCACTACATCTTGGATGTCTGGCGGAACTCCGCGCATGTTGATGATGGAGCATTTTCCTTTCTGGACCAGTTCTTCAGTGGATGTTCCTTTATCGGAAAACACACCAATTGAATCTAATGATTCCAACGATGCGATCACATTCCATCGTGCATTGCTCTTGGTTCGTTCCACTGCTTCTATGATATCTCTAATACTATAGACTTGTTTGAATTCTTTTAGTTCCTTGATCGTTTGGTATAAGACCGCTATTTGTGGGCCGGAGAGTTTTGCTTGCAGTAACTCAAGAATCTCTCTTCCTTCAAGATTCATGCCGTTAAGTGTCAAATGAGTCGTCCCTTCTCCCGTGGCTAGGGGAGAATAACCAATGATTTGGTTGCTGTAATCACTTTCTTTTACACCGAATTTCTGCATGTTCTTCGTGTCTTTCTTATCTTTATTCGGTTTACCAAGTGAAATATATTCGCCATGAGTATCAATAATAACCAACGGTATTTTTTTCTTTAAAAGTTCTTCGATAAGAACACCACAAGCATAGCTTTTCCCGCCGCCTGTTTTCGCCAGTATGCAAATATGTTTTTGGACTAACGAGTCTATATTAAGGTAGACGGGGAGGTCATGACCTTTCAAAAGACCCAGATACGCCCCATTTTCTTTCTCTGCTTGCAGTCCGAGAACATGGCGGATGAGATCCTCACGAGCGAGGGTAATCTGTGCTCCTGCCTCGAATGGACTTCGTGGTGCCTGTAGATGTCCTTCCTTGTCGCGGTAGCCGATTACTTCTGCATACGCAGAGATATCGCTTTTTATTGGAGGGACAGATCCGTTCGTTTTAATTGTTATCGCATCTTCAAACTTCAGATCTGAATAGCCTTTGATGTCCATGACCTGTGCAAGCACATAACCTTCTTCATGTGGTGCGGCGACATAATCAAACTTCCGAAGATTACGACCATCGACGGTAAAATTAAATTTTGTTGATCCAACGTCACCATAGATTAGACCGATAAAGTCATTTTTTTCTTGTTGCATCCATACCACTTTAATTGTCTTAGCGCGGAATATTATGTAGGGTTATTATAGTTTTGGTATTTTTGTTTTTAATTCAACTGGTAGGTCAGCACAGAGTTCAAGTGCTTCAATTTCCATGAAATGTAAATTTCCTGGAATGACGATGGTATGCAGTGGTGGGCCGAAATTCATCGATTGTAGATGGTGTATGGTGTTTGCTACGATCTTTGGATTGGGGGATCCTGCTCGTGCGACGACACAGGCGATAGCGTCATTTGTGACGAGTCGTTTTTTGAGTTTTTTTTCCATTTTCAGAAGTAGTTCGAATCCTTCGTTTGCGGTCATGTATTGGTTTTTTTCTGCTTGAATGTCTAGCAGGATAAGCGAATGCAAACCCATTTTTTTATTATTATAAATTACTGTATACGGGCTTGTCGGAAAATAATCTTTTTCAGCAAAAGCAAGTGTTGTGGTTCTACCGAATTTATAGTTTTGCAGGCCAAGAAGCCCAGGAACAGCAGTCGCTACGCTACTGCAATGAATGATCTTTGTAAAAATACCTTTTTTTATTGCACGAAGCCGCAAATCGACATGTGTCGTCGCTATCATAGGGTCTCCTCCGGTCAGGAAGGCAACAGAATTCTGTGTGGCGGCCTCTATGATTTTATCCCCTTTTTCGGTTTCTTCTCTGGAGAGTACGGTAATTTCTTTTCCAATTTGATTCTCGAAGGATTTTTTGTTAAACGCTCCAAGTTTTGTGGTATAAAATTCAGCAAAGATCCTATCACATTGTTTGAGTTCCTCTAAACCTTTTAATGACACATCTGTTACATCGTACAGACCGAGACCGACAAAAACAAGGCGTCCTTTTGGCATTTTTTTCATATTCCTTCATAGTTGAGACCTTCAAAAATGTTATTCCCTTTATCGATAAATTTCGAAAACGTTTAAAACACCTAGGTGATTCGTTTATGTGGGCGACAACTACCGGCTCTTTTTTTTATTTGCTTCTGTAACAGTTGTAAAGTATCTTTTTTTCTATACGTGTCAACCTCGCACGTGTTATCAGTGCACCAGGAGGAAAATAAAGAAAGATTTAAATTCCAGGAGACGCATTCCTGGCAGGAGGTGTATTATGACATACAAACACGAGGGTTGGACCTTATACACAAGAAACGTGAAGCTTAAAGGCGGAAGAAATCAAACGATTTATTTCTTCAGCAAAAGATCACCAAAAAGTGGAACCACCTGTGATTTACCAAACGGATACACCGTTGGTGTCAATAAGAGAACAGGTCTTCCATACCTGAAGAAGAAGTAATTTTACTTCTTTCTTCATTTTTTTCTTTTTTTTCTTCATTTTTTTCCTATGTTATTGAATTTTTTGTGCAGAAGTATTTTATAACCCGTTACTTTTCTTCCTGATTGAATGTCACGAAAACATAACGGTAAAAAACAGATTTATCGTACTATCTCAAGGCATCGGATACAGTATCTTTTTTCTCTCGCAGAAACCTATGGGCGTGAAGGAAAACTTCCTCTCTCCGACCGATATGTCATGCTTGCTCGGAGAATCTCCATGAAATATCTTGTCCCAATCCCTGTGGAATATACCCGTCGATTCTGTAAGCATTGCTATTGTTATCAAATTCCCGCATTGACCTGTCGAATCCGTATCCATCGGGGAATGATTATCTCCTATTGCACTCGATGCAAAAAATATAGTCGGATGCCATTACATAGACAACTCACATCCACTTCTCAATCATGAACAAATAATGAGGCCTTTTTAGAGGATAAATTACTTTTTTATGCATCCAATATGCTTAAATAACATATGATAATTACCGATACCCACTTTCACGAGAAAGGAAGAGAATTCCTATGACAACAGCTTATGATGTTCCTGCAAAAGAATTAATATCTGCATTGACAAAAAAACTCCAAAATGAAACTACAATTATTCCACCAGATTGGAGCAGATATGTTCGCACCGGTGTCTCCAAAGAAAACCCACCAGAGACAAAGGACTGGTGGCATACACGATGCGCATCAATCCTTCGAAAATTATATGTGAATAAAAATATGGGCGTCGAACGTATTAGAGCAGAATATGGTGGGAAACGAAATCGCGGTTCTAAACCCAATAAAGCAGAGGCCGGGAGTGGAGCGATTGTCCGTCATGCCCTACAACAATTAGAGACCGCCGGATACGTTACGAAGATGAAGGGACGTGGCCGTATGCTCACCCCTAAGGGAGTCAAGTTTCTTGATAATACCTCATTTGAAGTGAAAAAAGCATTAATTGAAGTATACCCTGAATTGAAAAAATATTAAATAGGGAAATCGCAATAAGTTCGTCTTGAGGTTTTAAAACCACTATGGATGATATAGAAGCTATCAGGAAGAAGAAATTGCGTGAGCTTCAACAACAGCAGCCAATGTTCTCACAGGATGAGTACGAAGAATCACAGCAGAAAGAATTCGAAGAACAGAAAAAAAACATCCTTCGAGCAATCTTAACGGATGACGCTCGAGAACGTCTTGGTAGGATTAGAGCTGCACGTCCCGAGCTAGCCGAAAACTTGGAAAATCAGCTCATCATGCTAGCGCAATCTGGGCGACTCAAAAATAAAATAAACGATGAGCAGTTACGGGATTTACTCTCAAAGATACTCCCGAAGAAACGTGATATCACGATTCGCAGAAGAGGAATATAAATGTCAAGCCATAAATCGTTAGGAAGAAAATTCCGATTAAACAGAGCAACAAAAAGCAATCGACGAGTACCAGCGTGGGTCATGATTCGTACAAACCGACGTTTTACTCGACATCCAAAAACACGTAACTGGCGAAGAAATAAACTTAAGATAGGTTGATGCGTATGGCTGAGAAAGATACTGGAAAAGAACTTGAAAGAATTTACGTCATACCACTGAGACGAGCAAAAATCGGCCCGACATCCCGAGCAGTTCCCCGAGCGGTAGACGACATTCGTCATTTTCTCATGAAACATATGAAAGTTGAGCAAAAAAACGTCTGGATCGATGGTGCTTTGAACAAGCAACTCTGGACGTATGGGAAATTCTGGGTTCCAAGCAAAATACGTGTACGAGCAGTCAAATTCGAAGACGGAGTCGTCGAGGCTACCTTACCCGAGATGGGTGAGAAGAAATCACGAAGAGAATTCCTAAAAGAAGAAAAAGAAAAGAAGACTCCAATTCTCAAACGAGAGGAAGAGAAAGCAGAGGAAGCAGTACCTGGTGCTGAAGGATACGATATCACACCAACCGGCCAAGGGGAAGTGAAAATTAAGAAAAAGAAAGAAAAAGCCCCAAAAGAAGAAGAACCTGCTGAGAAAAAAGAAAAACCTCAAAAACCAGAAGAGAAGGGACCTGAAACAGACTCTGAGAAAAAGGAAACAAAGACCGGAAAAAAACCAAAAACGACAACTAAGAAGCCTAAAGCCGAATCTGGAGACGAGACAAAAAAAACTGGTAGAAAAAAAACAGCATCTAAAAAAAGTAAAAAAAGTGAATAAGAATGCTTCAGCTCTTGGATTTCAATGAGAATCCAAACGTTGGCATCTACTGTCGTACCAACAATTCGATTGTTTTTTTACAACAAAGTCTTCCGAAGAAGACCAAACGATTAGTTGGCGAAATCCTGGATGTAAAAGTCGTTGAGCTATGTATCGCTGATTCAACGATCGTCGGCTCTCTTCTTGCCTGTAATTCATCAGGGGCGATTATAACTGCATATACGAATAAGGAAACGTTCCTCATCCTTGAACAACAAGGACTTCGGGTGTTCCCTGTCAAAGATATCATTAATGCTGCTGGGAACGATATTTTAGTAAATGACTATGGGGCACTTGTTCATCCCGAGTTGAAAGCCGCAACGATAAAGCAAATCAGTAAAACCCTTGACGTCCCTGTTCAAAAAGGAACGGTTGCATCGCTTGGAACTGTTGGTATGGCTGCAGTGGTAACCAACAAAGGGTGCCTATGTCATCCCAAGACAACAGATGAGGAAATGCAACAACTAAAAAAGATTTTTGATGTCGATGTCATGATCGGAACTGTGAACCACGGGTTCCCCATGATAGGTAGTGGCCTTGTCGCGAATATAAAAGGCGCAATCATTGGAAATATGACCACAGGTATTGAGATGGGACGCATCGAGGAAGCGTTAGGATTTTATTAATAGGTTTTTTTCCTCGTCTTTTTTTAGGAGAAAATTTCTGGGCTAACAGAAGTAATAAAAAAAATTCGAAACATTCTTATATAACATGACATATTCATTGGCTAGGCGGAGAGATGGGATTGCAAGTAAAACAAAAATTTTTTAATTACGGAGTATACACCTCCGCCGCCTCCCCCATATAATCACTGGAAGCACTATCTTTAAAAACAATGATTTGCTTTACGGGTCGATTCTATGAAACTATTACTTATCCATAGTGATTTTATTGAATATGAAGTCAAAGAAAAAGCGATTCCGCATCCTGAGGACACCAAGACAACAAAGGATCGCTTAGATGAGGCGCTCACTGTTTTTATCGCTGTTGAGAAAGTAGATGAAAATGCACCACTGCAGGCTGTCGATGAGGCGAGTAAAGAAATTATAAAAACAGCTGAACAACTTAAAGTCAAAAACATCATGCTGTACCCCTATGCACATCTGTCCTCCAATCTTGCGAGTGCGAAAGCCGGAAAAGATATCCTCGTACAACTTGAGCAGGAGGTAAAAAAACAGGATTTCACGGTGAAACGGTCTCCGTTTGGCTGGTATAAGGCATTCACTATCTCTTGCAAAGGTCATCCGCTCTCAGAGCTCTCCCGTGAGATTATCCCGGGGAAAGAAAAGAAGGCAGTGGAAAAAGAACGGGAGATTATCTCTCAATGGTGCATCCTAACCCCTGGGGGGGAACTCATCGATGCAGAAAAATTCGATTTCTCAGGTCATGAGGAACTTAAACAACTGTATGAATATGAAAGTAGTGGGACACGAAAGGTTGTTGGTGAGCCACCCCATGTGAAAATGATGCAATCGCATGAGCTGGTGGATTATGAACCAGCAAGCGATTCAGGCAACTTCCGTTGGTATCCAAAGGGACGAATGATCAAAGGTCTTCTGGAGCAACATATCAATAACATGGTACGGGACATCGGTGGCATGCAAGTAGAAACACCTATCATGTATGATCTAGAGCATCCTGCTTTAAGTGAATATGTCAAGAAATTCCCTGCAAGACAATACGTGGTTCATTCTGATAAGGATTTTTTCCTACGGTTCGCTGCCTGTTTTGGGCAGTATATGATAGCCCATGATATGACGATTTCCTATCGAAACCTTCCCTTGCGGTTGTATGAGCTGACGCACTATAGCTTTCGTCGTGAACAAAGCGGTGAAGTCAGCGGTTTGAAACGACTGCGGGCTTTTACCATGCCTGATCTTCATACCTTCTGTAAAGACCTTCCTCAAGCAACAGAGGAATTCAAACGACAGTTTTCAACTGCGATGCAATGGATGGCCTCCCTGAAACTCGATTCAGAAGTCGCTTTACGGTTCGTCAAAGAATTTTATGAGAACAATAAGACACTAGCCCAGGACCTCGCGAAATTAGCAGGAAAACCGATTCTTGTTGAGCTCTGGAACGAGCGATATTTCTACTTTGTCATGAAATTCGAGTTCAATGTGATTGACTCTATGAAGAAAGCAAGTGCGCTTTCAACCGTTCAAATCGATGTGGAGAATGGAAAACGATTCAACATCACCTACGCAGATGAAAAAGGGGAAAAACAACATCCCTTGATATTGCATACGAGCATCTCTGGCAGTATCGATCGGAACCTCTATGCGTTACTGGAACGTGAAGCCATAAAAATGAGCCAAGGCAAAAAGCCGATGTTACCACTCTGGCTATCACCCACGCAGGTGCGACTCATACCGGTCGCTGATGAGTTTATCCCTGATTGCGAGTCTTTCGTTAATGAGCTGAATACAATCTCACCGTTCTATTATATCAGATCTGATATCGATGACCGAGAGGAAAGCGTTGGGCGGAAGATTCGTGACGCGGAAAAAGAATGGATTCCCTACATCGTGGTAGTTGGTGAAAAGGAACGCAATGAAAAAATAATCTCACCACGTGTACGATCAAGCGAGCTAGGCGACGGGGATAAACCATGTACCGTTTCACAATTACATGGCCTTGTCATTGAGCGTGTCAAAGACTATCCGCAGCAAAAATTACCGGTCGCACTGTATTTGTCGAAACGACCGAAGTTTAAAGGATAAGAACGAGATTTGTTACATCATCTTGAAACGGAATGATATATGTTGGAACGAAAGAAAATCCAAAGTCTTGTAGAATCCTACGATCCAAAGAAAATAACGATCGGTGTGTTAGGTGGACATTCAGCACTTGATGTCTGCAGAGGAGCAAAAAAACATGGTTTTCGGACACTGGCTGTCTGTCAGAAAGGACGAGACAAAACATACACAAAATATTATAAAACACGTAGTGACGGACGAGGATGCATCGATAACACCATCGTCCTAGATAAATTCAAAGACATCACGATGCCAACTGTCCAAGATCAATTACGCGAGGAGAATACGATTTTTATTCATAACCGGTATTTCTGGGTCTACTTTGATTTCACAGATATCGAAAATAATTTCAGAGTCCCGATTTTTGGGACACGTTCGATGCTCAAACTTGAGGAGCGGAACGTTCCTAAGAACCAATATTACTTGTTACAGAAAGCAGGAATCCGATACCCTCAGTTGTTTCAATCACCTCGTGATATCGACCGACTCGTGATCGTAAAAGTAAATGAAGCGATTCGTGGGTATGAACGCGCATTTTTCTTTGCTTCGAGTTATACCGACTACAAAAAGAAATCGGACCAGCTTTTAGCAAAAAAGATGATTACTCTGGAATCATTGAATCAAGCCGTCATCGAAGAATATGTGATTGGAACTCAGATTAATTTTAATTATTTCTACTCGGTTCTTGACAATGAACTGGAGATTATGGGCACGGATACACGTAGACAAACAAATCTTGATGGTTTGCTTCGTCTTCCTGCTGATGAACAATTAGCCGTGCTGAAGTATCTACGACCAAAAATCATTGAAACAGGTCATATTGCGGCAACCACAAAAGAATCCATCATTGAATCGATCTTTGAGCTAGGCGAGAAGTTCGTAAAAACAACCAAAAAAGAATATCCCCCCGGAATTATTGGTCCGTTTGCGTTACAAGGTGCTATCGTTGCTGATAAAGGAAAGGAAGAGATGGTTGTCTTTGATGTATCGTTAAGAATCCCGGGGAGTCCATTAACGCAATTTACACCGCATTCAGGGTATTTGTATGGTGAATCCATAAGTTATGGTGAACGGATAGCTCTAGAACTCAAAAAGGCAATTCGAACCAAACGACTCAAAGAAATCGTGACATAACTAAGGACAATGAATGATGCGATCTTCGGTTAGAATCATTTCAACTTTTTCATCATGTTCCTCTGCAGGTATTGATTCAATAATTTGGCATTCAAATGCAAGACCGATGGTATGCGCTTGCAGAGTATTTTTTAGCAATCGATCGTAGTAACCCATCCCATGGCCAATGCGGTTTCCGCATAAATCAAACACGACCCCTGGAACAATGAGGAGTTCCACTGAAGAAACAGGGACTTCACGGATACAATCTTCACGGGGTTCAAGGATAGAATATGCGCATGGACTAAGATCATTCCAGCTAAGCAGTTTAGATACGCAGATTGTCTTTTTCTGTGTATCCGTTTTTGGAACGAGTACAGTTTTTCCATTCAGTAACGATTCCTTAATCATCTCATGAGTGTCAACTTCTTTGTCGTATGAGACATAAAAAAGAATATTCTGGGCGGTACGATACCATGGTAAAGAAAAAAGACGATGTTGAATCTGACAACTTTTTTTCTTTACTTCTGTTTTTGATAATTCTTTTCGTTTGATAAGAAATTGTTCACGCAGGGATTTTTTCATTTAGACCCTATATTTTCTAAGGATTATATAGAAGTTCACTTCCACTTTTCATTTAATAAACAATACATTTTAATTCCAGTTTTGTATTTGTTTTCTCAAATTGATACCATTCATTATCTATTGGTGGAAGGATCCCTTGAAAAAATGAATCCATCACAAGAAAAATATATTACCCGGTTCAATGAACCTATTGCGTTTGTACTGGGGATTTATCCTACCTCTAACCTTGGTGCCGTACGAAACCTTGGACGGCATGGCGTACCTACTGTGGTTCTTGATGTGAAAAAGAATCAAGCCGCATTTTTCTCAAAATATACAAAAGGTATTGTCTGCCCGCATCCAAAATGCGATGAAGAAGCCTATATTGATTTTTTCATGAATCTGGGTGCAAAGCTTCCTGAAAAAGGAGTATTGATCCCAACCGGCGACACAGAAACACTCGCCCTTTTACGACATCGTAGTCAGTTAGAATCGTATTATCATTTCACTATGGATTCTTATGAGAAAGTAAATTTGTTTCTTAACAAAAAATTATTTTATCAATACCTGGAAAAACAGAACATCCCTCATCCAAAGACTTTTTTTCCGTGTGATGTTAATGAGGTCAAAGCAGCAAGCAAGGATATCTCTTATCCTTGTATTATTAAACCGGTGTATCCAACCTATTTTCGGTTTGATTTTCACACAAAGCTGTTTATCGCTTCAAATCAACAACAGCTCCTTTCATTATACACAAAAGTCTATGAGAAAAACCATGAGGTGATGCTTCAAGAAATAATCCCTGGTCAGGCTGACACAATGTTTGGATACAACGCCTATTACGATCATCATGGTACAGCTCATGGTATATTCATGTATCAACGGATTCGGGAATGGCCGCTTGGGTTTGGAAACGGGTGTTATATCCAGCGTGTAGAAGAGCCTAGTCTTGAGCATCTGACAACGTCATTGATTCAGAAGATAGGTTTTTATGGGATTGTTGATACAGAGTTTAAACGCGATCCTCGTGATGGGCTTTATAAGTTCATTGAGGTGAATCCTCGTGTGTGGATGCAAAATAGCTTTCCATCCCGGTATGAATGTAATCTTCCCTATATTGCGTATTTAGATGCGATTAACAAACCTCTTCCCAAGAATCCAGTACGTAATCAAGATGATACCGTTAAATGGGTCTATTTCTTTGAAGATATACAATCGGTGCGAGCACAGATAAGGAATAGAACGATCAAGTTACGTTCAATATTACCAGCGTATAGTTTGAGAAATGAACATGCTTTGTTCGCATGGGATGACCCGCTTCCATTTTTCGTTCTTGGTTACCAATCGATTTCCATACTGTTCTCAAGCTTATTACGTCCGAATAAATCTGACTGATCTCGGTTGAAGTAGCTTGTTATATACGATGAAAGTGCAATGGTTAAATAAAATTTTATGATTTAAATTATAAAAAAATTTTTAAATAAATACATGATTCTGTCTAACATATTAAACGTTATCGGGAGGCTGAGTTATCGAAGAAGAGAAATTAACATTCGAAGATGGTATTATCTTTTGTAAACACTTGTATCAATGCGCGATTCATAAAACCATGAATGGTGTCCCAGAAGAATGGATTATTTTTTTCACGACACATTCATTCCTAAGTAAATTGGGATATACCTCTGATATCAAGGACCTTGAAGAGGTTATGTTTAAATTGAATCTTGATGACCTGTACATGCATATTTAGTTTTCATCAACAAAGTTGATCAAGTTCACAGGGGAAAAGTGTCTAAAATACGAATATTTTTGAAATAAAAAAAAATAATTATAGATTTTAGCAATTTCTTATTTTGGAAGAGTTAAATTTAAATATCATGGTACGCTAATACAGTAATGGGGAATAATATGAAGAAATTCATACCGATTGTATTAGTAGGTATTTTAGTCCTTAGTGGACTAGGGGCAGCCGCGTTCAGCACGAACGTCTCAATGAAACAAGCAATAAACCTAAAAACAGAATCGACACCGGTTCTTTTTTCATCGCAACCAATGCTCTCCGAGAAAGACGGATTCGTTGAAATTCGGCTTGATGGTGCGACGACTCAATTGTTAGAAGCAAATAGACCAGTGTTACCAATTTATGTGAAGACCTATGAGATTCCTTTTAGGTCAACCGATATTCAGGTTGTCTGTATAGCAAAGGATATGGGCTCCTTATATCTGACGCAGGAGGTCATCCCTGCTCGTATTGCTCCATTATCAGTATTGACTGAGCAGACGGCGTATGTGAAGGATCCTGCGGTGTATGGGAGCGCTGAATTCTATCCGGCTTCTTGGTATACGTATGATCTTGGTGCTGGTCGGAATGAGAATGGTCAGCAGGTGACCTTTGTAAAAGTGATCTGTTATCCGGTTCGGTATTCACCGTTGAACAATGAGATTTCATATGCTGGCAGCTTCGATGTCACAGTTATATATAATCCGCCTGAGGCTCCGGTGCAGTCTTCAGCAGAGGATTATGATATGGTGATCATTGCTCCTGAGAAGTTTAGTTCAAGTCTGCAGTCACTCATTGATTTTAAGAATGATAAAGGCGTTCTCACCAAGTTTAAATCTGTTGAGTCTATCCTTAGTGAGGAAGATGGGTATGATGCTCCTGAGCAGATAAAATATTTTATAAAAAATGAGTATGATCTTTTCAACATCACCTACGTTTTGCTCGTTGGTGGTTTGAAGTCACACATCTTCGCCAAGGATAAGGATACTAGCTCAGCTGGCTGGTCCGGTTGGTGGGTCCCAGTCCGGTATGTCAATATGCCGCAGGGTGATGACGAAGGATGTTTATCTGATCTCTATTATGGTTGTTTGTATAACGGAACTGGTGCCTTTGATAGCTGGGATTCTAATGACGATGGTGTGTATGCAGAGTGGATAGAATTCTCCCCAGCAGATGATATCGTTGACTTTTACCCGGAGGTCTACGTTTCACGGATCCCGTGTGTGACTGTTCGAGAGGTTAAATCATCTGTGAAAAAAATTATAACCTATGAAAGCACCGGTCCTGCTGATAAATCCTGGTATACCAACTTTGTTGGTGTCGGTGGGAAAACCTTCGAATATTTCGAAGGCAAACCTGATGGGGAATACCTCTGTGATCTCTCGTACAATTATACAAAGAACGCTATCCCTGACCTCAAACTCGTCAGCTGTTATACCACGAACAGAGATATCGGAGGACGCACTCCAATATCCAAGGATATCCTGAAATCCTTCAATGACGGAGCAGGATTTGTGGATTTCGAAGGTCATGGGAACCCATACTCATGGAATACGATATGGCATGATGGTGAGTATCCTAAAAATTGGACTGGTGGTTTCAATATCTTTGCTTATCCCTTCCTCATCAATGGCGATAAGTTACCTGTTGTTATTGTCGGTGGATGTCACAATGGGATGTATAATGTCTCGATGATCCCCGCTATGCTTGATAGGAACCATTCCAAGACTAGGTATTTCTGTTATGGTGTTCCAGTCCCTGTCTGTTATAGTGCAGGTCTCCTCCTGAAATCACGTGGTGGCGCGATTGCTTCAACGGGTTGTACTGGCTACGGAATGGGATATGAAGGCGACCCTGTGAGTCTGAGTGCGGAACTTGAGGTCAATTTCTTCTATCGAATAGGCGAAGGAACGACAAACCTTGCGCAAGCCCACGGTCAAGCGATTCAGAAATTCCTTGCTGAGGAAGAAATTAACCAAGTCGAAGGATTCTGTATCACCAACTGGGCGCTCTTTGGTGACCCAAGTCTGCAGTTCGGTGGATATTCCTCCTAATGGAGGATTCCTCCTCTTTTCTCTTTATTTTTTTGTCTCTTTATCTTAACTCGATAAATAATAAAAAAAATAGAGATTGATGCAATAACCTTTTACACTTCTTGCATCAGAAATGCCCCAAGGCATTTTAATTTCTCTTCGTATGAATCTGGATATAAAAATCGTTCTGTTGCTGCTATGCTACTCAAGAGTGCATTTCCGTCCTGTGGCGTGAAACAGAACCCAACGATTTCATTTTCATTAATCGCATGAATCGTCGGGATAACGACGACGGTCTGATCTAGTATTCTTCCGTAATGGCCGTGATCTCTTCCAAATGAAAAAACAAGATTGGCTGATTTTTTATAAGTAACAGCAATCCGCGGGTTTTCCATAAACTTCTTAATGGCTAAATCCTTTGTTATTTTCGTATCAAGTTTAAGATCATACCAGATACAATGCATATACTGCGTGTTTAATTTCATCGCACTTGAAAATACATTCAAGTTGAGTCCAAGGGTCCTGTACAGATGATATACATCCACTGCGTGGTGTGTACCCATTTTTTCATCGTTGTGAGTTCCAACTTCTGGTGATGGGACAAAGCTTTTCACCTGGCTAATATCATTGGCTCGTCTGATACAGAGGAACCGTCCTTCTTTTAAATGGCTTTTTTTCTTATCAATCGCTAATGTATTGATAAGAACCGCCATGTTGTGTGTATTACAGCTGACAACATGTATAAATTGATCTTTTTTGGTAATCGCTTCATCATTTATCCCTAGAGCATACATTTTACCAAAGCCAAACTCTGATCCTTGTGCGATAAACCCTTTGATTTTACTTTTGTATTTATTGTAGAATTTTTCTTTATTCATCAGTCCAGTGCCTTTGGGTGTACAGTCGATGATAACCGAGGATCGTTTGATTGCTTCTTCAGCTTCGTACATTGGTTCAAGCCCCAGTTCTTGGAATTCTTTGACTTTATCCGGGGAAATACAGAGATTTGCGCCTCTGTTTATCATTCCTTTTATCTTTGGTCGATCTTCAAGGGTGGGGCTGTGTTTGTAGAATGTTACCTCGTCGATTCCGAGATCATCTTTAGCATCGCACAATAATCCAATCAAGGGCTCGCCTATTGTGCCTGTGCCTATAACATGAACAACATTTCCATGATTCATATTCCAACTCCCCGCAAGTAATTTGGGTAATCGGTTTGTTACATTTAACTGTTACTATTATTCGTGTTTATTATAAAATTTAAATTCTTTAAAATTCCGATAAACTTATTTCTTTCTACGGAATACGTAAATGTCTATGAATATTTTTACTATTCCTGGTAAAGACTTCGACTCCAATGTCTATGTTATCCTTGGAGATAACCCCACGATTATTGATACTGGTACAGGTTTTCATTCTCGGATGATTATTGAAGCCATTCAAAACATAATACCTTTAAAAAAAATACGACAGATTCTTCTCACTCATGAACATTTCGACCATGTTGGGGGTGTGCAGGATATTCTTCAGGCAACAGAAGGATCAGCACGAATTTTCGCTCATAGAGATGCTGTATCAAAATTAAAAGACGGAAAAAGTACATTTGCCGAAATGCTTGGTGGTATGATGCCGAGTATAACCGTCGATGTCCCATTAGTCGATAAAACGCAAATCACTATTGGGGATGAATCATTTCATGTTCTTCTCACACCTGGTCATAGTATTGGAAGTCTTTGTTTTTATAGCAAAAAAAATAAGGTTCTATTCTCTGGAGATACGATATTTGCCCATGGTGGTTTCGGTCGGTATGATTTTCCTGGCGGGGATTTTTGTTTATTGCTCCATTCGATAGAGCGACTTGCAACACTGAATATTAAAAATCTTTTTCCGGGTCATGGTCCCATAATTGAAGAATGCGGGACGGATCATGTGGCACTTGCGCTTTCCAATATTCGGTCGTTGATGTGAATGCTCTTCGTTCGGGATATTCTGAATAAAATTAAATGGACAAAGGATCTGAACAAGGTGACAATCTGGTATGTCCATCGAGGTGCATTGCATAACACGAAGATTATCTCCGGTGATGAAATTAAAGGCATTGGACGATCTTTTCTTGAAACATCGACTGCGATGATCCCTTATCATCGTATCATAAAAATTTTGTATGGTGATGAAGTGCTATTTGATCGATGGGACTTTAGTTCCAAGTATAAACAATTATAAAAATATACACTGTTTTCCTACTTACTAAATATGGAGGTAGAAAAGATATGTCCGTAACTGAAAAAACGTCGGTTGTTTCAGGTTTCTATAAGCTTCCAATAGAGAAGCGAAGAGAATTTGTGACTCAGTTCAGTACCTTAAACCAGGACGATGTGAATAGTTTTTCTTCATGTCTTGATCTTGCGACAGCGGATCGTATGATTGAAAATGTTCTTGGAACTTTTGAATTACCACTTGGTTTGGCGGTAAATTTTCTGATTAATAACAAAGATTATATTATCCCGATGGCAACAGAAGAGTCCAGTGTTGTTGCTGCAGCTAGTAACGCAGCGAAAATCGCTCGTGTGAAGGGTGGTTTTTCAACTATGTGTTCCAAGCCTCTGATGATTGGTCAATTACAATTGTTGCATATCAAAGATGTTG
>Ga0209288_10000172_pt1 | contig 20555 bp, 15 predicted proteins | sample PPLLaktember2015_4_FD_187261 | JGI IMG/M metagenome (GOLD analysis project Ga0209288, IMG submission 187261) | Freshwater sediment microbial communities from Prairie Pothole Lake near Jamestown, North Dakota, USA - PPLs Lake P8 Core (1) Depth... | ecosystem: Environmental > Aquatic > Freshwater...
TCCTATTGCTCCGATAAGGGGCATTGATGAACTGGCCTTGCTCGGCCGCGAAAGCGAACACGGCGAAGGACTCGATCGCATTAAAATCATTACTCCTCTTCCCGACGCGAAAGCCCCGGTTGCCGTTTATACTCCCGGCGGCCGTGTCGCTGTCATGCCAAATACGAAAAACCCGGTTGTCTGGGTGAGACCCAATAGCAGGGAAACCCAGAAGCGTTACGGCTACAGGTACAATTACATCGTCAACGGCGAAAAACTCGACTATGATCTTATCTATACGCCGTCTGCCGATCCCGGTGTCGCCGTGAATGTTCCATCCATCCCTGATTCCGAACCGCCGTCCGACTTCTTTGCCCCGGATGTCTATATCGAGGTTCCCGATTTTCCCGGGACTCCGATCGCAATCAACCCCGAGGGACTGGCCGAATTGGCGGCCAAACAGGCGGATCTCGGCGAAGCCGTCAAAGAGCAATATTATAAGAATGCCGCTAACGCCAAAATGGCTAAAAAGCTTAAAAGTCTCACCAATGAAGAATTGCAGGAGTTGTACGAAGCACAAGCCGACCTGTACGCCGATTTGAATGAAAACTGGGTTACCGACCTGGCCAGTGCCGCCGGCGATTTCCTCTCGGATTTTACCGGAGGGAATAATCTAACTATCGGCGACGACGATCATATCACCTGGAAGTACAATGATGACGGCCATAAAATCCGCATTGAAGTCGAAGGAAACATTGAATTCACCGACGATGACCGCTGGATAAAGGAACTCGAAAGCGGCGGATTCATTTCCATCTATGAACGATACCGCGGCGATACCCGGAAATTCGAAGCCGAAAACGTCCGCGGCGAAATGCGGTATACGTACGAACTCGACGGTACCGAGCGGGATCTCGACAGCGAAGGGCGCGAGTGGGTCGGCGAGATGCTGCTTAAGATGGTCCGGCGTTCAGGAATCGGCGCCGAAGCCCGGGTCAGGCGTTTTTACGACAAGGGGGGAGTCGACGCCGTTCTCGAAGAAATATACAGCCTGGAAAGCGATTATGTCTCGCGGATATATTTTAATACATTGTTTGAGAACGAACTCACCAACGACGACCTGCTTAAATCGCTTGATATGATCGACCGAGTTATCGATTCCGATTACGAAAAGGCCGAACTCCTGATTTCCATCAGCGATCGCTGCGGCGAGAATGATGAGCTCCTGAAAGGATACATCAAGGCCGTAACCGCTCTCGATTCCGACTATGAAACGCGCCGGGTACTTTCGGCGGTCAGCCTCGAAAATATTAACGATTCGAAAACCATGGAAATGGCCATGGAAATAGCCATGAACATGGATTCCGATTATGAAAAAGCCGAATACCTCATCGACCTGGCCCGCGCCAACGACAACAATTTTGACCTGTCGTCGGGTTATATCAAGGCCATCAACTCCCTCGATTCCGATTATGAACGGGGAAGAGTCCTCAAGACATTAATAAAGTCCGGTGAGATATCGGCGGATTATCTTTCCGATATTATCAGGCTCGCCGATTTCATGGATTCCGACTACGAACGGGCCGAGCTTTTGATCTACACCGCCCAGCGTCTCGGAACCGACGGCGATTTGTTCGGAATCTATGTCGATGCCATCGGGAGTATGAGTTCCGATTATGATAAGAGACGGACTCTAACCGCGCTGGGATATCTTGACCGGGCCGATGAAGGCTCCGTAATCAAGGTCCTCAATGTCATTGAATTGATGGGTGCCGATTATGATCGGGCCGAGTTGTTGATTGACTACGGCCACGAAAGTATGGCGACCGAAGAATCCCGCAAGGCTTTCCTCCGGGCCGTCGACGCTATCGATTCCGATTACGACCGGGGCCGCGTCATTCATAACGCGATGCGCGGAGATGAGGTCCCAAAAGACTTTATTATCGGGGCTCTTATACTTATCGAAGATATGACTGGCGATTATGAAAAGTCGCAGCTGCTCGACAAATTGACCGAATATTGTCTTGATGATGCCGAACTCGAACAGGCCTGCGCCCGCGCCATCGAAACCATTTCGTCGTCATACGAAAAGGACAAGCTCTTCGCCGAGCTGTATCAGGGGAAATACCGCAAGAATTAGAGAAAAGAAAGTACACCAGTTAAGGCCGGGCTGTTTACTATCTTGTATATTTGACAGCCCGCTTTTTTATTTCCTCATATCCGGAATGAACTCAATGTTCCGTTACTTTTAATCAGGGATTGCCCGGATTTGGTCATGAAGTGTAGTCGGGTATCGGGAACGGTATGGCACTGTCCGGGATGTTTATACCATGCACGATTTTGTTTTCCCAGTAATTTTCGATCAACTTAATCCTGGCCGCAGTCAACTCCAATTCCTCAGGTCTATCATAGAAGCGATAAACTCCGTCCCGGTCCGGTAATAGATTCGGAACGAACGAAGCAATATAGCTGTCCGGGGCGGACCGTTCATGAGCCATTCTTCTTTCTTTGTTCGGTGGAATCGGATTGCGCGCAATAATATAGTCATTCAAACCGTAGCCGTCGATTATCGCCACTGTGGGGTATGCCCATCCCGGCACTCCAACCGTCGTAAAGTATCCCACGGGGTATTTGCCCGCGTATTTCGGCACGGTCATAATCCGTCTGGGATATTTTTTCAGCTGATACTCAAGAAACAACTTATGTTCCTGGCGGCGAATACAGACAAGATGAGCGCTCAACCACCTTTGCAGAATATCATCCGCTTTCGCGATGGGCCATAGAAAGATGGGAAGTTTATCCGCGGTTGAAATATGCAGCGTGCTGGAAACTGTCATTGACGATACTTTCTTTGCCTCCAAATGTATGGTCCACGGTATTGGAATTGAAAACGCGATATATAAAACCATTACCGCAATCGCATATTTGGGACGCAAGCGCATTTTATTCAACAGGTAAATAAGCGAAAGCAGTAATAGGGGAGGGAGGTGGCTGAATACACGCCATTCGAAATGATCTCCCCCTATGGAAAAGGTATAATTTCCCAATTGAGCACAAAGCGTTATGACGGCAATAAAGAAACACAACCAATCCCCCGGCAGCTCCCTGGCGTCCGGAAAATAACCCTTGATTATTGCGGTTATGCCTTCCCCTTTCCTTCTTGACCTGTTCCATGCGGTTATTACCGTAATCGCAAGCAATATCAACCAGATCCATACCCCGTATTCCAGACAAAATGATATTACGTACCTGATACCGGCTTCCGGCCATGCCGTTACGTATTTCGCGTAATAGGTATTTGGCAGCCATGCCCCGTAATAATAAAGCCTCCAGATTTCATGCGTCGGCGGTATAATCAGAGGTGAAATTGTCAATACCCATTTGACATTGAATTCCTTCCTTGAAATGCTCCCGATTAAAGTCGGAACCATAAGAGCCATTGTGGTAACTACAACCACAATCCCGTCGGGGCGCGCCAGGTAAACCAATGATGCCGTCAGCGTAACCGTAAATCGCCAGAGGGGACTATGGTGATTGCCGAAAACAATCGCTATTATCCAGAAGGTGAATAAGAAGTTGAACTATGCCGTTTCAAGCCCCGAACTCGACCAGGTCAGAAAAGTGGTATCGACCAGAAGCCCCGTTAATGCCAAACCGAGTAATATCGCTCTCTTTCGCCCAAGTTCTTTATTCAGATTCATGCGCAGAATGGCGAACGAAAGGAGAGCCATCGTCCCAAACGAAAATACCAGCGAAAGGATATTCGCGGAATCAGGCAGTTCCACTCCGGTAAATCGCCAGACTATATCGAGAATTAAAACCCACAGAAAACTGGTATACCCTTCGACGGCCCGAAATGGAGCGGCATTCCAGACAAAGCCGTTACCGAGAATGTCGTTGCTGATATATCTGAAAGCAATATAAGCATCGTCCGTCAGGAACCGAAATTCCCGCCACCCAAAGTATAAACCCATCGCCGCCAATATTAAAAAAATGGCGGCAAGGGATCGGCTGTCGTTCCGAACCAATGCTTTACCCGATTGTCCGCGAGTTTAGTTGATTAACTGATTCCCTGACTTAATATAATGCCTTGGAGAGATTCGGTCAAATTAATTGTATATTCAATAAATCACGCCATAATCGCACGTGTTATCGTAGAATAAAGCCTGGATTTATCAAATGAGGGAACGATTTCAAATGCCTTCCCCCCGTGAACGAGTGAGAACCCCGACACCCGGTCAGTACAAAAGAAAGGGAGCCTTGCATCGTGCAATGACTCCCAATCCTGTTCCTGTCTGACGAGAGAGAATTTTTAATCCCAGCGAAGATCCCTCAGCTCGACGAATTCCCGTTCCATGTCGCCGTATAAATCCTGAAGTTCTTCTGCCATCCATTCGACCTCATCGGCCCGCTTTTCCAGCTTTTCGGCCTTCCGCTCGATTTTGGCGGCCTCCCGTTCCATCTCATGTTCGAGGTCTTCGGTGTCATAATCGTCCGATAATAGCCTAAACACCTTGCCCAGGGCGCTGATTCCGAGTGCCGCGCCGCTTACGCCGATTTTGGCCCCTTCGATACCAAGGTCAACGGCATAGTCGGTGAAGTCGAACATCATTTCATAGAATTCCTGGACCGTCTTGCGCTGCCGATCGTCCATCTCGATCTTCTTACCGTTAACATAAAGGTCGTATTCCGGTGTGATGCGAACCTTGCCGCCTCGATATTGGTTGGTCATAATCAGGTCGCGATTATCGAACTCGATATTGATATTGTCGAGCTGGCAATCACCGTGACGAACTTCCATGGTCTTATGTCCCGGATAGGTGGTTTCTGTTTCCGAATCGTCCGCCGATACCGCTACGCACATGAGGAACAGTGCCAAAAAAGGTATGATAATTTTGCGCATTTTACCTCTCCCAACTAATTATTTCGGATTTCAATTATTAGACGAAAACGGACTTATTTATGTTTCAGGATTTATCCTGAAAGTGATGTCTATAAACCGAGGACGCGGCGTTCTTCTTCGAAGCGGGAAGGCTTCAGGCGGATCAGCCACCCCTCGCCGTACGGATCCTGAAGGGCCGATACCGGGTTTTCCAGAACCTTGCCGTTAACCTCAACCACGGTTCCCGACAGGGGAGACAATATCGAATGTGACCGCATGTCGGTCGAAAATATCTGCAGATAGGCCCCTCCCTGGCGCAGTTCATCCCCCTTTTCCGGCAAATAAATCGTCTGGACTTTTCCGATCGATTGAATAAACGAACCTTCCACCCCCAGAAGGACCACCCCGTCTTCCTCCATCATCATCCAGGAATGATCCCCCACCGTTTTGATATTCTCGCGGGAACGCTTTTCGCCTCCGTTACCGTTGGTTTTCTCCTCCTCCGTTCCCAAAACCAGGTCCGATGCCCGTTTCAATACTCCCAGCAGCTCTTTTTTGGAAAAAGGTTTGGCGATATAATCGAACGCCCCCAGCTGCGTCGCCTGCAAAGCGGTGTTGATCGTGGCGTATCCGGTAATCATGATCGTTGGAATCCGCGGGTGGCTCTTTTTGACCATAGCCATGAATTCCAGCCCGTCCACTTCCGGCATCATCAGGTCGGTCAGAACGATGTCTATCTCCTTTTTTTCCAGCAGATTCAGACCTTCACCGACCGACAGCGCCCCGTGGACTTCATAGTTTTCTTTCCTTACCAGCTTTTGTATACTGTCGAGGACTATCTGCTCGTCGTCGACCACCAGAATATTTACTTTTCTATCCATGCCTTCCACTCCGATTTATCGTCTTACCTCTTAGCCGCCGGAAGAATCACCTGGAACACTGCGCCCCCTTGTTCCGGCGTGTCAACCTCGATCGAGCCCCGATGCCGCTCCACGATCCCCCAGCATACCGCGAGCCCGAGTCCGTTTGTCCCCTTGGTGGAAAAGAACGGCTCGAATATCTTATCGATCATATTTTCGGGAATCCCCGGCCCGTTATCCTGCACCGCGATGATACATCTATCCTGACGGCGCATATAGTCGGTTCTGATTATTATCGTCCCCTTTTCCTTCATGGCATCCGCGGCATTAAGCATCAGGTTCAGCACCACCTGCTGCAATTGCCGGGGGTCTCCCTGAATCGGCGGAATGTTTTCTTTAATTCGTTTTTCGATTATGATATTCCTGAATTTCGGGAGTTTTTCGACCAGCCGCAGCGATTCCGCCACCACCTCGTTCGGACTGACATGTTCGAGTTTGGGCTCTTCCTGCCGCGCAAAATTCAGCAGGTTCCTGACAATATCCCGGCACCGCAGTGTCTCCCGAATAATCACCTTCAAATCGTCCCGGTGTTCGTCGTCGTCCGGCAAATCTTCCATCATTTCTTCGGCATACGCCAGCACCCCGGTCAGGGGATTGTTGATTTCATGCGCTACCCCGGCCGCCAGCTGCCCCACCGCCGCCAGTTTCGACGCCTGCACCAACTGCCCCTGCATCTGTTTTTCCGAAGTCACGTCCCGCATGATGGTACACGACCCCACCGTTTCCCCCCGGTAATCCGATAAAGGAAATCGCACCGTCTGGAAATGGTGGTCGATCCCGTCGATCTGGATTATCTCTTCGTACGTATGATGCCGGTTGGTGTCGATAACTTCCTGGTCGTGAACGTTGATAGTATGCGCCAGCCCCTCAGGAAGAACCTCTTCCGGCCGCTTCCCGATAAAATCATCGACCTCCTTGCCGAACGCATGCGCGCAAACCGGGTTCACCGCCAAATATCTTCCTTCCAAATCTTTTATCGAAATCCAGTCGTTGGCCGAATCGATAAAGCTCTTGAACCGCTGCTCGGCGCTTTCGATTTCGTGCCGCAGCTTGACCTTCTCCGTAATCCGGTGCCAGATACCCAGTATCGCATCCGGCCTTCCTTCTTTATCCATAATCGGAGTTCTCGTCACTTCCCAATACGCCTCATCCGGCGGCTCGGTCTTCCAGACAATGGTATGAGCCTTTCCCGTCAGCAGGATTTCATCCAGCATGTATTCGGTCTCACGGCATTTTTTGGCCAGTTCGGTGTCGGCCAGAAGTTCATCACACGTTTTTCCCATGGCATTCTTGAATGAAAACCCGGTAAACCGGCTGAAACTCTCGTTGATTTTGATGGCCTTCTTGTTCCGGTCCAGCACCACCACCGGGTCGGGAATATTGTCGAACAAACTTTGCAGGAAATGATGCTCCTGCTCGATCTTCTTTTCCAGAGTCGTGATCTCTTCCAGCTGCAGCCTTTGCCTCTCCTGCGCCCCGACCAGGTCCCAGAATATATGTGCGAAAGTATGATCGATCAGCGCCGCACCGGTCGGCATGATCCGGTACAAATGCTCCAGCACCACGTCCGCCCCGGTCAGCTCGATTATCAGTTCGATATTCTCGATCCACGATAGCGCATGGTGCATGTCCGGACTGGTCTCGATACCGAGTTCTTTGGCGTAGATTATCCCCGGGGCCGAGGTATCCGGATCGACCACACAAACGATATCCATCGAAAATTCCTTGAGGAATTCTCCCCGGGCCAGGTCGATAATCGCCTTCGCCCCCTTGCCCCCGCCGATTAATACCGTCCGCATCGCTTCACCCTACCACAATTCCGCCGCCGCGTCGGGCGAGGGATTTTCGAGCTCTTTCTTCCCCGATAAAAACTCTTTATATAACAACTCGTGAAAGTCCTCCACGAATCCCCTCATGTTAATATATGTTTTCTCCGGCCTGACCGTGAAATGCAGCAGCATGTCCGACAGCTTTGGTGAAATATAAGGATACAGCTTGGCCAGATTCATGATCCGGTATTCGAAAAACCCCGAAGCATCATCACCGGTCAAACTCTGCTTCACCTCCGGGCTGAACAGCTCGCTCTTCAGGACATTGTTGAACGCCGTGATTCCCTTTCCCGCCGCATAATTCAGAATATTGCCGATACTCCATAAATCGAAATCCGAAACATGCTGGTTCAAATCGAAATCTATCCAGCGGTATTTCCCGGTCTCGGCATCGATAATTATATGATCGTTGCGGATATCCCCGTGACAGAGCTTGTTCTCGTGCAATAGCTCGATGGCCTCGACACAATCGATCAGTTTCCAGAGTATCCCCGGAAGATCCTCATAATAGTACTGCTCATGCGGTTTGGGAACATTGAAAATGTAATTGAACAGAGTTTTCCCCGGAATGAAATCGATTATCCTGACATGATTCTTCTGGTCGTCCAGCGCCGTATACCCCTGCATGAACCGCTCGTCCCCCCGCACCAGGTCCAGCACCTTGGCCTCTTTTTCCGGAGAACGATAGCAGTGGATCTTGAAAACCCCGATATGCACATTGAATTCTTCATGGAAAACGGTCTTGATGATTTTCTTTCGCCCCGTTTCCATATCGAATGCGCTGAATACCCAGTACTTCGGCTGATCCTGAATCCCGAACCGCCGTTCGTACTCGTTTCCCTTGATAATGTAATCGCGCCCCCCCAAACGAACGATACAGCCGCGGGTTATTTTCAGCCAGTCCGAAGTATCGGTGATAATCTCCACACGGCCCCGAGGCGGCCACCCCGTGATTTCAGTGATACGGGCGTTTAATCTTTCCTGTTCATCCACGTCCGAATACCCCATCCGCAATCGAATCTTTACGGCTGGCATGGCTATTTTCGATCTGTCGCACCTCAATGTAAAATAACAGGATAAAGAATAAAACCGCAAGGAGTTTAGAAGCTTGAATCACAATAGATTCGAAGTCTGTCCGTTTTGTTTTTATATTGTCCCGGCTTATTCGTCTAATTATTGTAGATTTTGCACAAACGAAGGCAATTATCCGGGAGGATACTATGAAAAACCGCCTTTTTCCCGTATGTCTTACCCTTTCCCTGACCGTTTTATTGATTACGTTTTCCCGTTGCGGCGACAGCACCCGCCCCGAAGTCGGAACTTTGATTATCCATGAGTGGGGAGTCATGGTCGCGTGCGTGGCCGATACCGAATATACCGCAACCTCAAGACCTGAAATCGGAAGCCTGGTCCGGGAACCGGTAATTTATGTTTATACGGATTCCATCGACCACATTGATGTGACCGTGGACTTCGCGGAAGGATACCCCACCCTGACCTACCCCGAAACCGATACCACGGGTTCCAGTGTCTTCTGGGATAATGTCGAGGTCGAACTGGTGCAAACTGCACCTCTGGAAAAGTCCTTTGATTTCGTCCCCCTCGAAGATATTATCGACGAACTTAATAATGTCGATGCCAACCTGCTATATCATGGTTTAACCGCTTCCCGTTTTCTCTTCTATGAAGGAATCGTGCCGTTCGAAAATCAAGTCGACGTGTCGTACGATTTTGATATAGGAACCGCCGAAATAACCAATAATGCCGATTATGCTATTTACCAGGTTGTTTTCGTGGCGTCGGAAGCCGCTGCCGCCCCGGTTCTCCCGTATCGATTCGTTTTCGTAGATTCATTGCTTCCCGGCGAAGCCGTTTTTTCAGCTTTTTATGCATACATCCCGGTATCATGGTCCGACGATATGACCGACCTTGGCTTCGCCGGTCCCGAGGCAGCGGCATTTCTCAATCTCTGGTCGGAGACTTTTCTTTTGGCCGAAAATACCAATGAGGCGAACCTGATCTACAGACTTCCGCAAACCAAATACGATGAAATGTTCCCCCTGACAGTCAGTCCGGCCCCCGATACGACCCTGCGGGCGATGTACGTGCTGGTTCATCTTGGCACCGAGGACGCGGAAGCGAAATAGCGCTTTTGTTTGCTTTTCAAATCGATTTTGCTATATTGAGCTGTCCCTGATCTATAATGGATTGGTCGGGTAGATTATAATCTCCTGTCCGGTAATATTTACTTATAACGTATTCGCGAGGTTTGTATGGACCAATATGTGACTCCCGATACCCTGAAAGGGATGGCCGATAAATGGATGAAAGAAATCGCACCGTTTAACGTCCATAAACTGCAGCTCGATGTTCCCCATGCGGCGCTGATGGTGGTGGATATGCAGAATTTCTTTCTCGATCCCGCATCGCCGACTTTCACCTGCGGAGGTCTGGCGATTCTGCCGACCGTCAAGAAACTTATCGCTCGCTTCCGCCAAGCCAACCGGCCGGTTATTTACACCCGCCACGTGCATCATCCCGAAAGATTCGATGCCGGCATCATGGGCTGGTGGTGGGAAGGTATGTGCAAAGAAGGAACTCCGGAAAGCGAGGTCCATCGCGAAATCGCTCCGCTGAAAGGAGAAAAGGAAATCCTCAAGCACCGCTATTCCGCCTTTTATAATACCGACCTGGAAACGATTTTACGCTGTCAGAAAATCGAAGATCTGGTCATAACCGGTATCATGACTAACATGTGCTGCGAATCGACCGCGCGGGATGCTTACTATCGCGATTATCGGGTATTTTTCCCGGCCGATGCCACCGGAAGCGTCATCGAAGAAATGCACCGGGCCAGCCTCTTGAATCTTTCCTTCGGTTTCGCCGATATTGTTTTGTCCGACGATATTTTGAATATGATGGAAAACAGCGCCGATAAAAAGGCCGCCGTCGTCTGAAAATATAATTAAAAACGGCAGGCACCGAATGCCTGCCGACTATCGAATAACGGCCCCCGGATTTTCCGGGGGTTTTTTAATTCCCCTTGAACGGTTCGAACCAGGTCGGCCCCACTTTCGGACGATGCCCCGATTTGAATTTGTAATTCACCAGGTAGATTATATCGAGAATGTTGTAGTAAAAATCGGCGTTGACATTCGCGCGCCAGCGGGGATAAGGGATATCCGGCCCGTTCTTGAATTTGTAGTTGACGTAGTAAACGATATCGAGGACATTTATTTCGAAATCTCCGTTTACGTCGCCCGGAAGATAATTGAAATCGAGATGCACCGGCCCGTCACCTACGGCATAATGCTCCAGGTAGTTTCCCGCGGAATCGATCACGCTGATATAATCGGTGAAGCTCCCCGTAAAAAGAGTGCTGTCCTGATAGGGTCCTACGGCGATGCAATTCAAATCCACCTCGATCGGATTTGATGAATCGTGATAAACCTGGCCTGACATAGCGTTGTAAGAAAACACGTATCCTGAAAAAGTATATCCTGCGGCCGCGATATATGCGATATTGTCCGGCCCGATACTTATCTGCCCCGGTGAACCTCCGATCGCGAAATCATCGACGACCGTATAATCGTCGCCGTCGATTATGTAAACGCTTCCGAAAATCGCAAAGTAATCGCCCGTGATGGCAACGTGAATCCTTCCTTCGGAATCGACTGCGGCGTACTGAGCATTCACCCCGACCGGTACCGTGGTAATGAGGGCACCGGTTGTGATATCGTAAACATATACATCCGATGGATGCGCCTCGAAATTCACGAAATCGTAATTGGAGCATACTACGAACAACTTGTTGTCATAAATGACAATTCCGGCCGGAGCAACCCCGGTGTTGATATATATTATGCTTTTGTCCGTCAAATCTATCCTCGCTATCTGATCGTTCAAAAGCAGAGTAACATACACATACCGCGAATCGTAAAAGGCCATCCAGTACGGATTCGATAATTCTCCGGTATTGATAAAATCCACCGTCTGCTCGGTATTGAGATTGATAATTTGCAGTTCATCCGTCCCCGATGCAATGACATAAGCCAGCGTATCACGAATGACAATCTGGTTGGCATAAGAAAATATATCCGAACCGAGCGTCACGAAATTATTGGTAACCATCCCGGAATTGAGATTTATCTTTGAAAGGGATTCCCCTGAAGAATTAACGACATAGGCGTGCGGATCGACCGCCAGCGCGGTTGAACAGAGAAATATCGCCATCACGATTGCTGCCAATCCCGATTTGTGTCTCAGGATTATTCTATGACGTATCATTTCTTACCTCTTGTCGCCGCTTAGTTTGAAAATAATACCCAATCCAATTTTCCAATCTTTTCCCGGCATGGGATAATTTGAAATCGTTTCATAATCGACATCGCGGATGTTATTCAAAGCAACATCCGATGAAAACTCCCAGGTATGGTTGATATCGAATCTGACTCCGAAAGCCAGATCGTCGATGCGGTATCCGTCATAATATCGCGTATTGGCATCGTTGGTGTAAACTCGGTCGACCAGCCTGACCGAGTACGACCCCTGAATATATTTATATTTTACCTTGGCCGATAACCTGGTAATGTACCCCGGATACAACGGTAGATATTTCCCGTCCGTCGTATGAACGCCCGATTTGGACAGGGGAGAGGTCACGCTGTTTTGATAGCGCACCGTAATAGTATTATTGAGCAACGATAGTTCGATGAATTCCTCATGACCGGTAATTAATGCTCGCGACAGGTTCTGCGGCGTCCAGGTCCCCTGGGCATTGGCCCCCCAGACAATCAAATCGTAAACGACATTATGGAAATAGGTAATACCGGCCGCAAAAGCGACCGGATTGTATCCCGCATTCAGTTCGATGGTCCCTTCGCTGTGTTCCGAACGTTCCGGTTTCAAGCCGGGATTCCCCGAGGCCCTGACCCCTCCATCCCAGAAAAGAGAATTAAGCGACGGCAGCCGAAATGAACGGCCGTAATTGGCCCGGGCCGTTACCGAAAGTCGATCCCCCTTGGTCAGTGCAATCCCTAATTTGGGGGACAGATATTCGGTGCTGTTGGATTTAACCGTATCTGCCCATGAAGACGAATCCTTGGATGTCCGGGAATAATCGTACCGCAAGGCGGTATTGATCGCCGCCTGATCTACTATCTTTAAGATCGACAGATCTATGTATTGCTCGTCGCTGAAATAAATCCCGGAATAGTGCCGCGACGATTCCCCCATGCTCAAATTCGCCCGCAGCCGGTTTTCATGATTTAACTGATCGTTTCGATATTCCGCCCCCAGCCGAATCACATTGGAACCGAACAGGTTGTACTGCTGCGAATGCCTGAGCGTTATGACGTCATTGTCGTATATATCATTGAACTGATAGACCGCCTGGGCCGTTTGGGTATCGACGAATAACTGATCGAATCCCGAATAGCCGAACTCGAAAAGCAATTTCGAATTCGACGTTTCCCTGGCAAATCCCGATGTAATCATCGTCCGGTTATCTTCGGTTCTGGCAAATTCGTTCTGCCGCGACGCTCGTCCCGGAAGGCCGTTCTCGGCGTGGTAATCCTGCCCTGAAAAATTCCAGTACCATACCGGAGATATCCGCCAAATCCCCGATGCAAAGAAATTCCGCGATTCCGAATCGTTGTTTATCCGCGTATCGGAATAGGTCGTGTCGTACCCTCCTGTCCCCGATACCGAATATTTATAATCGAAATTACCGTCCGAATTCTGCCCGCTGTACGACAGCCGCAGCGATAGATTTGGAATCTGCAACGGATTCGTCAGGGTCAGGCTGTTTTGAGAGGTATGCCAGTCCCCCTGTGCCCGTTTTCCCTCGATTTTAAAATCCTCGCTTATCTTCACCGGGCGGGTGATGATATTGACCGCTCCCGCCAGGGCATCGGGACCGAACTCCGCCGATGCCCCCCCTTTGTATATCTCAACCGCCTCGACCTGGTCGAGCGGAATGGAATTGATGTCCGCTCTTCCGGACGACGAAGCATTCAGCTTTTGACCGTCAACTAGCACCAGCACCTGTTCGGTCGTACCTCCCCGGATTCTAATCGTGGCGTTTCCGCCCGGCCCCGACTGCTGGATATAAACCCCCTCCACCGTTTCCAGCAATTCCGGAAGATTCCCCGCCGGAGATTGCTCGATCTCCTTGCGCGTGATAACATCCACCCGCTCCGCCCGTAATTTCTGACGTTCCGCCCGTACCGTGATCTTTCCCAACGGATAAACCCGCGGTTCCATTGCGATGGATAGTTCGGTCATTATGTCAGGAAGAATTTCAACATTGCCGACCGTCATATCTCGATAACCCACTGCCTCGATCGCCATGCGATATACCCCGACCGGAACGCTGCTGATTGAAAACATCCCTTCTGCGGATGATAAAACCTGAACGAGCGTTCCTTCGATACGTACCGAAGCATGCTCAATCGGAGCGCCAGTGGTGCCGTCGATAATCGTCCCCTTCAGTCCCGCCCCGGCCTGTGCCAGTACAGCAGGGGAGACGACCAGCATGCACACCAGTAAGGTACTTATGATAACAGGAAACGGCCGGAATAAACTCCCGGCTCCCGGAATCCCCCCCCGCTTCAAATTAAAACGCCACAAAACAATCTCGCAATGCCTGTGGCGGAAAGATCGTTCCCGATCAGCCCGCGCTGATGGCAAACCAAATGATTTCGATACGGCAGGCTTCCTGGCTCAAGCATCGGCCCCTCCGGGCGCCTTCCCGGAAACCTCGTTTCCAGTGGCATCGTGCCCGAAGAGTAGCTTTCACAGTAGCGGGGCTGCGGCGGGTTTCAACCGCCTTTCCTATTACCCCCGCCGAATGCGGGGCACCGCATCATTTTCCCTAAAATAACCCGTTAAATACCCCTCGTCAAGCAAAAGATAAAAAAACCCCCGGCCGATTTGCCGGGGGCTGAACTTAAGAGGGACAGTACTTATTGTGGGATTTTTTCGTACGGCTGATTTTGACGCTGCGGAGCCTGGAACGCCGGACGCGGAGCCGTCCCGCTCGAAAACGCCAGGTATAACAGCGCTACGAAGTTAATGAACGGTACCAGCATCAGGATTCCCCAGAACGAGGGCTGCCCGATCGCCTTGGAACATTCCATCCAGACCACCGCGATCGCGAAAATGTTCACGATCGGAATCAGGAACAGCAAAAACCACCACCATTCCTTGCCGGCAATATTGATCAGTTGGAACGTCTGAACGATCGGTATCCACGCTTGCCACGGTGATTGGTGGTTGGCCTTCACCGCTATGCGATACTGGCAGAAACTGTAGAACAGGTAGGCCCCGATCCAGATGAGCCACATCATGCCTAAAATTCCGCCTTGTGCTCCTGTCTCGTACATAATTACCTCCGCTATTAAATAAGACATTCGGGTCTTATTCGATTGATTTTGGGACAGATACCCACTTTATCGACCGCAATTCCCCTCGATGTTAGAAAATACCGCTAAAATCAAGAATCCCAACGGAATTGCCCCTTTTTTGCGCAGTATAGCAGCTAATCCCCTGCCTCTCTTGGCCTTCTGAATACCCCATTTTTGCCCCTGTTTTATTGACTTTTCACCCAAAATTTCGTAAATTAAAGCAGGCCAGATAAGGTCACGACCTCCAACTGACCCCCCGCTTATCCGAGGGGTTTGTCGGGCGAAAAGCCCAAACATAACCAGGCAACTTCGGTTGGAACGCTCACGGTCCGAATGTCCGCTGTGTCAGACCCTGAGCTTACGGAAAAGGAGACTCCATGTACCGGGAAAACGGCTATAATTCCGCTCACCGACACAGAGGGGTCGACTATATCCGCAACCTCGACCGCATCCCCAATCTGCGGCGAAAGGAACGCGAGGCCCTGGCCAAAGTCACCGCCGAATTCCCCTTCTGGGTCAACGAATATTACCTCGGCCTGATCGACTGGTCCGACCCCGAAGATCCCATCCGCCGCCTGGTCATCCCGCACGAGGACGAACTCGCCGACTGGGGAGCACTCGACGCCTCCAACGAAACCGCCGTCACCGTGGCGCCGGGAGTCCAGCACAAGTACGCCTCGACCGCCCTGCTCCTGGCCACCCCCAACTGCGGAGGATTCTGCCGCTATTGCTTCCGCAAACGGATCTTCATGGACGAAAACGCCGAAGCCTCTGCCGACCTCACCGAGGGGATCCGCTACATCCGCGACCATCCCGAAATCGACAATGTCCTCGTTACCGGAGGCGATCCGCTGATCCTCGGCACTCCCGCTATCGAGAGTATCCTGAAAGGACTCCGCCGCATCAGGCACCTCAAGATTATCCGGATCGGTTCCAAGATGCCGGCCTTCAATCCCTACCGCTTCATCAACGACCCCGATCTGATACAGGTGCTCCGTAAGTACAACCGCTCCGACAATCGTTTGTACATCATGTGCCATTTCGATCATCCCCGCGAACTGACCCCCGCCTGCCGCGAGGCGGTCCGGCTGATTCAGTACGCCGGATGCATCTGCCTCAACCAGAACCCCATCATCCGCGGGATTTCCGACCGGCCCGAAACCATGGCCGAACTCTGGAACGAACTGGCCTACATGGGAGTCCAGCAGTACTATGTCTTCCAGAGCCGTCCCACCCGGGGCAACAAGCCGTACACGGTCCCGTTATCCGAGGCCTACGAGAACATCGAACTGGCCAAGCGCCGCTGCAGCGGTCTGGGGAAGAGGGGACGGTACGTGATGTCGCACGAATCGGGCAAGATCGAAATTTCCGGCCTCGACGACCGGCATATTTATCTGAAATATCACCGCGCCAGATACCCGTCCGATGAACAGCGTTTCCTGGTCTGTCACCGTGACGACCACGCGCACTGGCTGGACCAGTTGAAACCGGTCGAGGGGTATCGCAACCGCTATTACCGCCGCTCCCTGGTCCTCCCCGCCCGGTATAACTGAACAAGAAACCGTTGCGTCAGGTCTTGATTTCGACCCTGACCCTTAACCTATTCGAAATTGTGACCTGACGCTTTCAGATTGTCATTCCCACCCCTTTTTTTGTCATTCCCGACTTGATCGGGAATCCATCCCTGGTATTCTTGGTAGGGCGGTAGTTGAGGATATCGCTTCTGCGAGATCTGAAACTCCCGCCATTAAGTTGTAGTGCGAAGCAGGGCGGTAGATTTTAATTTTTGTAGGTCCGACCTACTGCTATTGTGCGAGAGTGACAGCCGTTTATCGAATAGCCAAAAGCACGCGGCGCGCGATGTGCCACGTGTCTTACACAGGATCGCATGTGCCGTCAGTCGGCAGCAGTTGTGAGTTTCTGCATCAGCGCATAGCAAGCGGTCTGCCGAGATGGAGCATGGACAGGACGATCTGCGTTATGCGCATATATGCTTTGTTGCTCCGTCGGCTGCCGAGCGGACAGTGGTGGAAGTGCGACATCTCATCGAGTATCTCGTCGCATTCGTACCACAATGGTTACGAGGGGGGTGCTCCGGAGCAGCGATGGACGGCTCGCGGGCGGATGCGGGAAGGTGACGCTGTATTGTCCTATTGGATGTGGTCTTTGATATCGAACTCCCGGATGAGGCGGTAGAGATGGGTGCGGTCGACACCCAGTGTTTCGGCGGCGCGGGCGACATTCCCAAATCGCGGACCTTTTCGGCGATCAGACTAAAACCGGTATCGGGGTCACATGGATGAAGGCAATCCGAAATGATCTCTGTTGACAGGAGACATTAAGGAAGATTTAAGTCCGCACATGCAATTGTGTGCAATTACTTGGAAACCAGCCCAGAAGCCGGCCACCAGGGCCATCAGTCCTTCATTCTAACCTAGCGTCAAGAAAACTCCGGACTTCAGGGCACAGTCTATTCTTGATCTGATCATATTCAGCTTTGATTATCGTGGAATAAGGAAGCATCAAGGCGATGAGCTCACTCTTGCAAGAATACAAAGCCATTTCGAATGCGTTCTTTCCGTGCTCCAATCTGTTCAGCGGCTCAACCCCGGACCGAGCACCGGATAAGTGGAACGTCTCGCGCGCACCAGCCGAGGCACCGTGATCCAGCAGCATTCTCGCAATTGTCAAATACGTCGTGTCTTGAGAGGCAATGTAGAGATCGACCGCTTGAACGAGAGCGTTGACGTAACGCGTCCTGACTTGGAGTTTTAGCTCGGCATCAACCCATATCTCTCTAGATACAGTTGTAGGTTGAGTAGCACCATAACCCGCACGGCCAAACATCGGGGCAGTTGGGGTTTCTATTGTTATCTTGTGGGCAGGGATTGTATCAACGGCCTTGCTCTCAAAGGAATGCCAGCTCTCCACGTTCGGATTGGCTCCATGGTTGAGGAGCAGCTCAACCAATTCTGTATCTCGCTGGCAGATTGCGTAAAACAACGGCGTGCGTTCATTATAGTCGTCAGTCTTGTTGACTGAGGCACCCTTCAAGATACGCTCTCTCGCCTCATCCAAATTCCCGAATCGAATGAGATTGGCCACCAAGGGACCACCACATCCTAAATGAATTAGAAATGAAATCAATAGAGCACTACTGACAATACTGCTCTCCGTCAGGACTGGCATTCTCTGGAGTTTCATTTGCAATTACCTCCGTAAGCTTTGTACTTCCCGAGACATAGTTTACACTTTGTTCCGGGCACATGGTTTACACTTTTTATATACATATTTTATATTACGTTGTCCAGTTTGATCCCAAAGGGGTCCTCCTTAGGGGCAAATTTCCTGCTGTATTCATCAAAATATCCTAAGTGGTAGTCCATGAACTGGACTGACCATATATGGTCATCGACCTCCTGGAGGCCAATCGGCTGATTTGCAAAAGCTTTGCTGATGTGGACCTTCATTTTTTTATACAGACCCTCCCGCAGTTAGAGATCAGCAGGGTTTTATCGCAGCCGGGATAGGTTATATCGCTCAGGCCCTTATATATCCTCGTAGATTTCTTGTAGACATCTGCAGGGCACTTCATATCAAGACCTTGATGAGGCCTCTCATTGTTGTATTCGTTAATGAACTCAAAGAACTTTTCTTACTGCTGAAGCTGATTCAGGCCGGGAGGCCGAGTTACCGCTAACTTGAGTGTTCTATGCATCCTTTCGTGACGTCCATTCTGCTGCGGATTACCCGGCTTTATACGCTCTATCTTTATGCCCAGTCCGTAGGGCAGGTGCCCTGTGCTCCTGCCGGAATATTCTCAAAGAGAATATATTGAATATTGCCTGATATTAACCCCCCCGCAAAATCACTACAACATCAGTGTTGAAAATTCAGCGCTCCCCTTATATAGAGGAGGCCTATTACTATGTCCAAAAATCCCCACCGCTGCCAAACCGCTGCAATTTTCCCTTTATCGATGCCCCCTAAACCCATTTTGCCCCATCTCTGTATACCACGACATTTTGGCTGGAAGGAGATCACTCAATGTGTGTCAATTATGAAAAACAAACCCATTTCATTGCACTATACAGGGCAACATGCGGTTACGGCGACTAATCCCCGACATCGGATTACAAATCACTCCCGTTTTTACCAGATTATCGCCGTCAGGAATGGGTTCCTGACGGGTGAGAGGGATGGATTCCCGATCAGGTCGGGAATGACAAGGAACGGGCAGATGTGGACATCTGCCGCGCACGAGGTATCTGAAACGTCCGATAGGACTGCCAATTTCTCCTTTTCTTCTCCCATGCCGAAACCCTCAGGGTTTCGCCATTCCCCCTCCTTTATAAGGAGGGGGCTAGGGGGTGGTATTCAATATTTCCCCATCCACTTCCGAAAACCGCCACAGTACACACCCTCAATTATGAAAAACAAACCCATTTTCTCGCACTATCATGCCCCGCACCCGCTTACAGCGACAAGTCCCCTCAACCGCACTACCAAACCACCCCGGCCCCTCACTCCTCCCAGTTTATGGGGCCGGAGGTCATCCGCTTCTCGAAGTTCCCCAATACATAGCTCCAGGCGCGGTCGAAATACTCATACACCTTTTGCCACCCCTCGCCTTCCCCCCAGCCGTACTGGTTGAAATCGACCCGGACTTTCCCCGGCCCGGCCTCCTCGAAGAAGATGACGACATGGCTGTGTTTCTGACGCATCGGGCCGAGCGACAGCGGAGCGTTCCATTCGTACGACAACATCCGTTCCGGAAGCCAGCTCAGGATGCGGCAATCCTCGGAACCCCGTTCGCCGACCGGGGAGTCCATCGAAAAGAGGATCTCGAACGGCCCGCCGACCCGCAATTCGATATGCGCGTTGGGGGAGAAGAAGGAGCGGAGGCCATCGTCGGTGGTCCAGGTTTGCCAGATGTCGGACAGTGTCCCCGGGACAGTGACCTCCTTATGGAGGACGCGGTCGGTGACGGCGGCGGCGTAGCGGTCGCGCGGGACGTGGTGGGCCATGAGGGCGACTGACATTTCGCTGAGTTCGTACGTATGCAGGCCGCTCTGCACCGAGGGGTCGTTCTTCATGATGTCGTGAGCCTCGTCGAGCGATGCCACGCGCAGGACCACAAGGCCGAATTTGGGGTCGCGGCCGAGAACCGGTCCGGCCATGAGCACCTTCTTTTGGGCGGTGAGGTCGCGGAGGTATTCGAAATGTTTCTGCATGACGGCGGATTCGGCCTCGGTCATGTCGTCGGGCCAGGTGTCGCGGGTTCCGAGCAGTCGTCCCAGGTATTCCTTGTATTCGGGCATGGTTGGCTCCTTGTCTTCGGAGATGGCAGTCTGCGGAATCAGGCCGGCCGCAAGGAAGATCGCGGCGGCGATTCGTAATATGGATTTGACGTATGAACGGCTCATATTGATTCACCTCGCTTCTATTTTCCTCTGATTTCCGGAAGATAAGCATTTGGGCCGTTCCGGTAAATAACATATTTTGGCGATTTTTCAAAAATAGATGGCGCGGAATCCGT
>Ga0209288_10000174_pt1 | contig 20498 bp, 19 predicted proteins | sample PPLLaktember2015_4_FD_187261 | JGI IMG/M metagenome (GOLD analysis project Ga0209288, IMG submission 187261) | Freshwater sediment microbial communities from Prairie Pothole Lake near Jamestown, North Dakota, USA - PPLs Lake P8 Core (1) Depth... | ecosystem: Environmental > Aquatic > Freshwater...
TTTTTTGATTTTTATTGTTTCCAAACATTTAAATGAATGGAGAGGATATTAAATCGTAACCTATTTTAACAAAGGGGGAAGAAACATATGAAACGAAAAATTGGTGGATTATCTATCTGTATGCTGATGATTGTCGCTGTTCTACCCATCGTGGGTGCTGTGAATAGTCATAACGCTTTACCAGCTGCTTCAACTCTTATTGGCATCAAAATCGTTGCAGAAGTCACATATGTTAGTGACCCGCACAATCTCTTAGGTGGCTCGATTCATGCGAATGACACAATTACTGGAAAATATGTTTATGACACCACAGCATCGGATACAAATCCTGACCCGAATACAGGATCGTATCGATTCTCATCCCCGCCATGCGGGTTTGAGGTGAACGCTGGTGGTTTTGTCTTTAAACCAGATCCAAACGCTATTGATTTTAATATCCTTATAGGGAACGACATTGCAATTGGAGGATATCCTCCATTCGATATTTATGGAATAGCCAGCGAAAACTATCTCCCCCTCTCAAACGGCTTGTTAGTAACTCATATCGAATGGGCTCTTCAGGATTCAACAGCAGCCGCTCTCTCCAGCACTGATTTACCGACCACAGCTCCTATTTTAACTGATTGGAATGATGAAAACAGAGTGTTAATTGATGGGGAGTCCCCATCGAATCCAGATCATGTATATCGGATATCAGCTCATGTCACTGAGGCGACCAAACCAATAGCAATAAATGTTTCTAGAATTGGAAATGACCTGAGCATGCCTTCAATTGCATTGCTGCATTCCGATACTCTCCCTTTCACGCAATTCTGGATAAAAATCTTCGAGCGATTCCCTCATGCGTTCCCAATCCTCCGACAGCTGATAGGATACTAAACCCTTACTCTATCTTTTCTTTTCTTATTTTGTCTGTAATCCGTGTCACTTCGTCCTCACTATCTAAATTACTAATATTATGATAAATGTTAACATATTAAAACATAGGGCTGTCTTGGAGGATAAAATATTTTTTGAACCTTTGGAACACGAGCACGGTTCGGGCCCTCTGTTATTTTTTAGCATGGTAATAATTATCTAAAAGAATGTTAAATATTAAAACAGTATCACTGCTTTCCCTCAAGGGGAGGATATTCTTTTTATAGGAGAACATTGTTATAAAATATGATAATGGGGGAAATACATCAGTAGAAATCATTTATTTAGAAAAGGTTTGACGGCTGGAATTATCCTTTTGTTCGTAAGTGTCTTTTTTGCACCAAGTATCAATTCAACTGTTGTCATTGCATCTAATGACAACGATCAGGTTCAAAACTCAGGTTTTTCAGGTTCCATGGTTTTTAACAAATCTGTCTGTTCTTTCTTCCCTCTAGGAAAAAAGTCGGATTCCATTGTTTGGAACAATTATGGGTATAACTATTATTCTAACGCTCTCGCCTCACAGTTGGATTCTGTATATCCGCTAAATTGTCAAGTGGCTGATGATTTTTTGTTAGAGAATGATTGTCAAGTGACTGGAGTGCATTGGTGGGGCGTATTTTTTGGTGGTGATCCGCCATGGCCAAATCCTTGTGATTTTAACATCATCTTCTACGCAGATGATGGGACAGGGAACATGCCCACAGGCGCAGGCATGGAGGACCCAACCTCGACTGCACTAGCAGTGTATTTCATACCTCAAGTGATTGGGACTCTCGTTGGTTCTTATAATAGTTGGTTCGAATATGATGTTTTCTTGCCCATTGGGTTCACTGCTATGGCTAATACCAAGTATTGGATTGCAATACAAGCGGTATTTCCCATCTTTCCACAATGGGGTTGGGGGACAAATGGTCCTAATCCTGATCAGCTCCATGAGCCTGTGCAAGGATTCCCCTTATTAGGTACCCCTTATTGGACTATTGAGGGCTATGGTGACATGGCGTTCTATCTTTTTGGATACCATGTACCGCAGAGGGCTGATTTGGATTGTAGGGGGTCATTTGCCTGGTCTGATGTTAAACCAGGTGAAACAATCACTGGAAACTTCCAGGTTATGAACGTCGGAGAGCCAGACTCGCTGCTGAACTGGACCATAGCTTCGTTTCCTGACTGGGGCACCTGGACGTTCTCCCCCTCTTCGGGCATGAATCTTATCCCTCAAAATGGACCGGTAACGGTGAATGTCAGTGTCATCGCCCCCGACATTAAAGACAAAGCATTCCAAGGTCAAGTCATTGTCGTCAACTCAGACAATGCCAGTGACTTCTATAAAATCCCTGTCAGCCTCACGACACCGCTCAACACAGGTATTATGCATGACGGATTTATGGCAAGGCTATTGATCAGGTTCTCATATGCCTTTTCTGCCCTCAGACAATTCCTCCAATATTTTACATAATAGAAAAATTAAGATGTAACGAAAAACAAAAGAAGAAAATAAAAATAGTAAAATCCTGAAGGATATGATCATGTCAAAGCGACAAAACATAGCATTCATCGTCTTATCCCTCGTCTTCCTGCTCAATGTCAACGCTGCATATGCCATCGCTCCTGAGGAGCAATCCACTGTTGAACTCCCACCTAGCGACGACACCTATATTAGTAGCAACTCGCCGGCCCAGATCTTCGGTTTTTCCTCACGAGTTGGGTTGCGGAATGGAAGCGATATTAATTACGACATCCGTACCCTTATACAATTCAACCTTTCAGATATTCCAATTGGCACTCAAATCCACTATGCTCATATCTATCTTTACTTTTACTACTACAACCCTAATTACGGTAATCCTGCGGGCAGGCCTTATACCATCTACCGTCTCACCGAACCCTGGAACGAAGAGACTGTCTGCTGGAACAACCAGCCTAACATTACTGCAGTCGTCACGGACTGCGCCTACTGTCCGAACGAAACCGGCCAGTGGATTGATTGGAATGTCACCAGCGACGTCCAAGCTTTTCTCAATGAGACCTTTGAAAACTATGGGTGGATCATCGCCGATGAGACTTCCGGGACCGGCGAGCTCCCTTACGCTGTTTTCCTTTCTAAAGAAGATGAAATCAACCACCCGTACCTCCTCGTTGACGTTGACATCAACTTTCCGCCCTTACCAGCCAGCAATCCCTACCCAGAAGACGGTCACCTGGATCTCCCAGGCAACACTGATCTCTCCTGGGTCGGCAACGATCCTAATATCGGGGAAAACCTCACCTTCGACGTCTACTTCGGTAATACATCTCCACCACCACTGCTGAGTAATAACCAATCCGCAGCTACCTACGACCTTCCAAGGCTGCATTCCTACTGCTATTACTACTGGAGGATTGACACCTGGGATAGTCATGGTGAATTCGCAGAAGGATTCCAGTGGCATTTCAGAACCAATCCAAACAAAGCTCCTAGTATACCGGAATACTCAAGTCCACCCTTGGGAGCCGCCAACGTCAACCTGACCCCCATCCTCGCTTGGTCAGCTTGTACAGATGGGGATGGAGACCCTGTTCTTTATGATGTCTATCTCGGTACGACGACACCTCCACCACTCGTCAGTATTAATCAAACCTCGACGACCTTCCGCTCGGCGCCACTCTCATGCGCCACCAAGTACTATTGGAGAATCATTGCTCATGATGATTATGATGGTTACACTAAAGGATCCCACTGGTTTTTTACTACCATTGTGAACCACTTCCCAAATGCACCCGTGATCAGTGGCCCGACCCAAGGCGAAATAGAGATACTGTATAACTATACCGCCGTTGCCACCGATTCTGAGAACCAGAGTCTCTCATACGAAGTTGACTGGGGAGACGGCATCGTCGACCCATGGTACGGCCCGATACCCTCAGGTACCGTAATGAATTGTTCGCATGAATGGCTGCTACAAGGCTCGTTTATGATTAAAGTCCGCGCCAAGGATACTGCGGGCGCTATCAGTGACTGGGGTTATCTGACCGTAACGATGCCTTTTTCTTATCAACCACCGCATTTCCGTTTAATCAAGTGGTTGTTTGAACGGTTCCCGAATGCATTTCCAATACTACGACAATTATTAGCATATTGAAAAAGATGGGCTTTCCTGAAAGGGAAAATAAATATTGAACCTATGGAAAGTGAGCCCGGTTCGGGCCCTCTGTTACTTTTTATCATGGTAATGATTGTCTAAAAGAATGTTAAATATTAAAACAGTATCAATGCTTTCCCTCAAGGAAGGGGTATTCTTTTTATAGGAGAATCTTGTTATAAATGAATGTAAGGGTAGGAAAATCCAATGATGAAACACCTCATCTCGCTACTGGTTCTATTCCTGATGGTATCGACTTCTTTGGTGGGTGTTTCAAATCAGGTGACCCTAAATACTGACAAGTCTGAGATATTAAATGATAGTGGTTTTCTAAATAACACTTGGCCGATGTTCCATTATAATCAACAACGCACTGGAAGATGCCCATATGGACCAAACATCTCTTGTAGTTGTCCAGAGTTAAAATGGAGCCTCTACACCGAGTATGGTGGTTCTTTTTCTTCACCAGCAATAGCTAAAAATGGGACAATCTATCTCGGCATAATGGATTTTCATAAAAGCCTTGTTGCGATAAATCCTAACGGGACCATGAAATGGTATTATGATTCTGGTTGCTATGTTCAATCATCACCCGCGATCGGAGATGATGGCACTATCTATTTCGGATCAGATGGAGGCCATTTGTATGCATTATTTCCCAATGGTACTTTAAAATGGTGCACTCATATTGGGGACGGCTGGGTAAAATCATCACCAGCCATTGACCAAAATGGAATCATTTATTGTGCATCTGTAGTAGGTAGCCGGGTTTGCGCCGTATATCCTAATGGAACAATTAAATGGTCATTCCAGACAGATAGTTGGGTATACTCTTCTCCTGCAATAGCACCAGATGGAACTGTTTATATCGGTTCAGATGACCGTTACTTCTATTCAATAAATCAAAATGGAGGCATGAACTGGCGATATAAAGTTGGTGATAGTATCCAGGGTGCTCCTGCAATTGGCTCTGATGGTACTATTTATTTTGGTAGCTGGGATGGATATTTATATGCTCTCCAGCCGAATGGAGACTTAAAATGGAAAGTGGATACAGGAAATAATATTGATGAATCATCTCCTGCAATCGCTGCAGACGGAACCATCTATATTGGTTCATTAAGTGGAAGAATCATTAGTGTTTTCCCGAATGGAACAATCAAATGGGTCTTTCAAACAGGTGATGATGTTTATTCAAGTCCAACTTTAGATAAAAATGGGATTATTTACTGCGGCTCTCACAATGGATATCTTTATGCTTTTAATCCAGATGGAACACTTCGTTGGAAATACAATACTGGTGCAGAAATAATGTCCTCCTCACCAGTTATCAATGAAGATGGGACCATTTATATTGCAAATTGGGGACCCTATTTCCAAGCAATACAAGTCATTGAAAACTCAAAACCAACAATACCAACTATCACTGGTGAATCAAGTGGAAAGATAAAACAATTCTATGATTATACAATTTGTTCAACCGATACTGAAAATGAAAACATCTCTTATTACGTTGACTGGGGTGATGGGACAAATATGGGATGGATTGGTCCTTTTCCATCTGGTCAGCAACAGACTGTGAACCACACCTGGAACAAGAAGGGCAAGTATACAATCAAAGCGAAAGCAAGAGATAGCCATGAACAAGAAAGCGACTGGGGCACTCTTTCGGTGACCATGCCGTTCTCATTCGATATTCCATTCCAGCAGTTCTGGATGAGAATACTTGAGCGATTCCCCAATGCATTTCCAATACTACGACAATTATTAGTATATTGAAAAAGAAGGGCTTTCCTGAAAGGGAAAATAAATATTGAACCTATGGAAAGTGAGCCCGGTTCTGGCCTGCCATTCTTTATCATGGTAAGAATTGATTGAAAAAATTTTTGAAAATTAATTGTTAGTTAAATGCCCTACTTGGGAACTAATCTTTCTCATTTATTTTTGTTATTTGATTCGCACACAGACTTTCGTTTTCCTAGGCTGTGTTTTAAAGAAGGAATGAAACCTGAACAAACATATGATGATTTACTTCCTTGCAGAAGAAAACCCAAGGATGTAATCACAACAGGGACAGACATAGATCCGGTCTTGTTTCTCGATTCCTTTTTCGTTCTTTTCAATTTTTACATTGTCAAGATCAATATATTGTTTACAATAAGGACAGATTCCCATGGTATCCTCATAGAGAATTAAGAATTGAATCGCTATAAGACTTTCTTTTTCAATATTGTACAAAACGAAAGAATCGGTTCTTTTTCTTCCTTTTTGTATCGTTGAGTTGCACAGAAACACGTTGATTCAGGGTCTTATTTTATGGGACAAAAATAACAAAAAAAATACGTTTTCGTAGTTGAATTAAGGTTTTATTGTTACATTTGTATGATTATTATGCTATCAAAAGATTTATATTCCGGTGTTATTTTTATGAATGGTGATAGAGGAGTTTAGTATGAGGAAAAAAATAGTCTTTACCGTGTTTTTCTTTCTTCTGCTTTTCATGCCCTCGATGACAGTTGCAATGACTATCTCTCTAAAATCAGAAGTAAAAACGATGATGAGTGACTGGACGTATCTGCAAGGGATCATTACACGACCACGTCATGAGGAAATCAATGGTTATGACTACGTAACATTTAACGCAATTTTCGTTCATTATACCACCCATTGGTTCGGCAACATACGATCCGGTGTTTTCCGCCATTTTGAAAAAATCCTCCTCCCAGCGTTTCATTATGGGATCTTGTTAAGACATTTCGTACTTGCGAAATTCAATATGGGATTGGCACCATATACGACATAAAATCAAATAATGTCCTCAGGAAAATTGGATAAATATCCTATTTTTTCTTTTTTTTCTTTTGTTGTTTTATCAGAAGAACATCCACCTTTTTTTCTATGCGTAAGAATGTTTTAATCAAATAATAAAGGATCAAGAGTTCTATTCCACATAAGAGTAAAAAAACGTAAAATGCAACATCTTCAACCATCAAATAGTTTTCACTCCCTATACTTGCATAATTTTATTGTCTATTAATAGTTTTTGGGGGCTTGAAAAATAGCAAAAAACAGATGTTTCGGTAACTTCTTCGAACTATTTCGACCCTAGATGATGATGGTTGAGAAGCACTACTTCTCCTCCACAGTTTGGGCAATTGTTACCTTCTAAGATGCCCATTTCCTTTAAACTGCCAGTTTTCTGCTGTCGTATTCCGCAATCTGTGCATTTTACGTATGTAACAAATTTCAAAAAATCATTCCCCCAATTATTATATTAAAAACCAATATATAAATTTTTTGGGCGTTGTCAGTTCAACAATATAGGATTTAACATCCTGAATATTGAAATTTCCCCCTCTATCATGAATTTTTATCGACTCCAAACATTTAAATCTATTCGGTATTAACTAATTATTAAAACTATAATGGGCACTGGTAGGATAGTATGCAAAAGAGTGTATCGACAAACACGTTAGTCGTTGGAATAATCCTTTTACTATGTATGACGTCAACATGTTCAGCAAACGAAAACATAAGACGCTCAGAAAGTTCCATAAAATATGATCATTTTTATTTTACGTATAACGAATTCACTGATTTGCTTAATCTTCTGCAGGCTCAGTATCCAGATATATTTTCTTATTATTCGCTTACAAAAACCTACCAGGGACGTGAGGTCTGGTTAGTCAAGATTTCTGATAATGTCCTAATAAATGAATCTGAACCTCAGGTTCTTTATCTAGGTGGAGTCCATGGAAATGAACGACCAGGGTTTCAAACCGTGATTTATTCAATACGATCCATTGTTGAGAACTATACAAACACTGTTGTCAACGAGTCAGTTACCATGCGCATTCGTCAGATTGTAAATACCTCCGAATTATTTTTCATCCCAATGGTAAATCCAGATGGAATCGAAGCATTCACCAGGAAAAATTGCAGATCAAATGATTGTATTTTTGGTAAGACAACATTTCGTGGGGTTGATATCAATCGGAACTATGATTATAATTGGGAGGATGTCTCTATACATCCGCTACGGTATATCGTTATCCCCCGGACAAAGAATCAACTTAAAATTCTTCTCACCGGAAGCACCAACAATTATCTTTTTGAAAGAACCGCGGTACGATACCCGGTTACAGATGTCAGCTCTTTTTTTGGCTTAGGATTCTATCGTGGTCCTAGTCCGTTTAGTGAATACGAAAGCTCTGCAGTGAGAGATTTTATAAAAAAAAATAATGTGTCAATTTCAGTTGATTATCATAGTTATGGTGAAAAAATACATTATCCTCAACCCTGGAGATATACTAATCCTTCTGATAATTCAACATTTGTTTCACTAGCTGAAAATATCTCAAAAATTAATCGATATAGTGTCAGTCCGAGGATTAATTGGTCGAATCTCTCAGGAAATTTTCCGTATTGGGCGTATGCAACACAAGGGATATATCCTTTCACCATAGAACTATGTAATACAAATGAGCAAAATCAAAATCCCGATCCGGAGTATCTTACTGAGGTGTTTTCTACACATGTACTAGTGAACCTGTATATAGCTGAGAAAGCAATGATATGATCCGCAGCAAAGATCATATCTCCGAATCACATGAAGAAAAATCTCGTTCAAATCCTTAGGATATGAGATTTATCGTTTCCAAACATTTATATAAATGCAGAGGTTATTATTTTGTAACCTGTATTTACAGGGGAGGAATAAACAATGCATAGTACGTTAATGTCAAAGGGAATCGTTTTTGGAATAATTCTGTTTGTTATCGGGGCAAGTGGTGCATCAGCAACCCATAGTGAGATCACTTTTAGTTCTCAGGTGCTTTCTCGTGGAAACATCCTATACGTCGGTGGAGCAGGACCCGGAAATTATACGATTATACAAGATGCGATTGATAATGCGACTGATGGCGATACCATTATTGTGTACCCTGGGTTATACGTCGAAGATCAAATAATTATCAATAAAGCACTCGACATCCAAGGAGCTGGATGGCAGACAACTCTTATCGAAGGAAGCGCTGCAGTGCTGACTACAACAGGTTTGGTCAGAATCGTTGCGAACGGTGATGTTTCTTTCCAAGGTTTTACGGTACGAAACGCGGGAGGACCCTCAGGCTATGGTGGTGGTGATGCTCTGATGAATATGGGTATCGTGGCATATTCGGATACCCCTGATGTGACCTACACGATTTCATCAAATAAGATCCTTGGTACCCAAAATCCCTATGATGATTATGACTGGGGGTTCTATGCAGTCAGCGGGGGGAAAGAGAATATCATCTTTTCCAATAACATCATCACGCAGACCGGTTGTAACAATATCGTTATTGAGAAGACCACGGGATCTACCGATATTTGTTTTAATGTCCTTGATGCAGGATGTTGGGGGATAGACCCAATCTACTACATGACCTACGATGGAACAGATATTACAACATTGCAGAGTATAAGGAATAATACCATTGATGTCGGCACTGGTATTAACCCTGGTGGAACTACGAATAACAAGGTGACCGGCATTGGTTTTTCAAGTGCGTATTTAGGCTGCACAGGTGTTGCGGATAGCGGAAAATATACAAATATCGTCATCACTGGGAACATTGTGAATAATGTCAAAGAGTGGCGCAGAGGAATTGCGTTAGATAATTTCGCCTGGGGCAATGGTGCCGCAGGAGAGATTCTCAACGCATATATCACAGATAACATGATCAACGGGGTTTCAACGACGTCAACGAGTTTCGGGATTCGACTCTCAGGACTGGTCACAAACACATTTATCCAGGATAATCAAATCACGAACTGTGATATGAGTTTCTGGGGACGGACCGGTTATTACGGTGAGAGTACCGCGTACCCGGGGGCAACACAGATTCATTTCAATAATTTTGAGGATAACGCTCATGGATTTATTTGGGAAGGAACATCGATTTTGAATGCTGAATACAACTGGTGGGGAGACCCATCCGGTCCACGACACCCTGATAATCCTGACGGTCTTGGTGATAACGTCAGTGGTTCTGTTGATTTTGCCCCCTGGATGCTCTATTATGGACCTGAGACGTCGCTTCCTCTGGTGAATATCATTACTCCGGTGGAAGGATATATCAATATCAATGTGTTTGGTTTTTTTGTCCTGAAGTTACGATTCTTTTCAACGATAGCGATGGGAAAAACCAAGGTCTCAGTTGAAGCATCTGATAATCAATCAGGGATTCAGCGAGTCGAGTTTTACGTTGATGATCAACTCAAGCAGACCCTGACTTCTGCGCCGTATAACTGGACATGGACCGACCGAGGGCTCTTTTTCCCCTACACGCTGAAAGCAGTCGCATATGACTACTATGGGAATTCTAATTCTGATTCTATAAAGGTGTGGAAGATAGGCTAGAAAAATGATCGTTGTCCTACAGTGAAATGATCGTAGGATCACCAGAGGAGAGCATCACCGAGAAATGATACACCAAAATAAATCAGGATAACGCCAAAGACTCCGATGAATGCTTGATACCATTTTGATCCCAAAGCATTGACACCTTTTTTCGCAAAATGTGACACAGCAATCAACCAGGCGTAATCCATCCAGACGTGACAGAGAAACATAAAGATGACACCAGTGAGCGCTGCTAGCTCAAGGGCGAGCAATATCAAATTTGATCCGACGGTCAACCACCAGATAATGAAGTACGGGTTCAGCGCCGTAAATAAAAGCCCGATGAAGAAGAGACGATGGGAAGGTACTTCCTGTTTTTGTTCTAACTGCTTTTTTTTCAGGACCCCATATATCTGGTACGACCCAAAGGCGATCAGGACGATCCCACCGATCATACCGATACTATTTCGCAGAAAAACCTCGTTTCGTACTGCAAGCAGACCAAAAGCAAGCAGCATGATGAGTGAAAATTCAACAAGGGTATGAGCCAGGGAAAAGATCAAGCCGCTACGGGCTCCTGTTTTTGCGCCTTGGGATATTGTCTGAAAAAATAACGGCCCAGGTGCTAATGCACCAGACGCGGTAAGAAGGATGACTGTGATGATAAAACCAAGGAGATCCATAGTCAATGGATGTAATTAAATAATGTTTAAGAAACTTCGTCCTCCCATGATTTGGTTCGGCACCAGATATTTTAATTACAGGATGAGATGTAGGGTGTCGCTGTATGGAAGAGAAAGTAGCAGTCCAGGTCATTACCAAGTATCTACGGAAAGGGAACATGGCGCGTTGTTTACGTGACATCCTTCCATCTGCTGGTTTGTCTAAGGAACAACGAGAGGACATCGCAGATATCGTTCATATAGTGGTCCGATGGAAACGACTGTATGAGCACATCATCGAGACACAAGATCTACCTTTATCTGCAGAAACCTATGTACAACTTGCAAAGGATGGTGCACAGTCAGATGCTATGAAGTACCCATTTGAATACCGGTATTCCTGTTCCCCTTTTGTTGCTGATATCCTGAAAGATCATGGTGATTGGGCTGAGTATCTGAATGAAACACCACCGACTACCCTCTGTGTGAATTTCAATAAAAGTACGACTGAGGAAGTCATTTCCATGCTTCATGAGCAGTCTTTACCTGCTGAGCGTTCTCTTCTTCAAACCGCGCTTCTCACAACTTCTGTGAGTAAATACTCAAAAGTCATCCAGGAACGGTATGCACATGTCCAGGATGAAAGCAGTCAGCTTGTGTCGTTCCTTGTTGCATCACTCGGTGGATCCATATTCGATTTTTGTGCAGGAAACGGTGGGAAGAGTCTTTCTATCGCATCTATGACAAAAAACAAAAATAAACTGTACGCGTATGAGATAAACGCGACAAAACGAACCACATTAAAACAACGCTGCAGTGAATACAACGCAAACGTCATTGTTGAAGATAGCCTGCCGAAAAGGAAATTTGATCTGGTGTTAGTCGATGCTCCCTGTACAGGTCTTGGTGCAGCACGAAGAAACCCAGAAGCAAAATATATAGTTGAAGCAGGGGACTTCCCTGAGACTCAGATTTCTCTTCTCTCACAAGCATCAGCACAGGTGAAACCTGGTGGTTTTCTTTTTTATGCGGTCTGCACAATAACACTTGAGGAGACATCACAGGTCATTGAGTCAGCGATGAACGCGAATGGATTTTCTCTGCTGCCGTTGGAAGATTTTCAATATAACAAATATCTGATGAAAGAAAACTATGGTTTCTTCACCGCGCTTCCTCGTGGCGACCTGTTTTTCATCTCTGTTATGAAAAAACCATTTTAACGAAAAGATACTAAAAGCGAGGAAGGAGGGGAAAAAATATGAAGAAGAAACATGAGAATACTGTTTTTCCCTTCCTCACCAGATAGTTCTTTCTTTATTCTGGTATTTAAATCTGTGTTGATAGAATGCTAAAACGATATTCTGCTTATGAGGGTCACATCTTATACATGACAAGTCCGGAGAGCATCTTTGGCAGGAAGTACGTCGATTTTTGAGGCATATGTTCACCGGCGTCCGCGATTGCTTTTAACTGATCAATTTTTGTTGCGTTGATAAGGAACGAGAAATCGTATTTGCCTTCGTCAACCTGTTGGATTGCCTCTGCGTCGACTCGTGTGTATTTCACATGGTCCTCAAGGTTCTTTTCATTGATGCCTAGGAATTCTTCCAGGATCAGTTTATGTAAGATAGAGACGTCAAGAGTCCTCCATGTTTTTGAATGATCACTTGCAAGTTTATCCATGACCTGTTCATCTTTAAGCGTTAAAATATAGTAGATTCCTTTTGTGTATAAGGCTAGCTTATGTTTGTTCTCAGTTGTGATCTCACGCATTATTTTTTTACCTATTTTTTGGTAATCTGTCTCTTTGTAAGGAATCAATTTTTTTTCTATGATGAAGTATCGTTCTAGTTTTTTACAGAGATCATCAAAATTCACCTGTGGCATTTTAATGAAGCGGTGTGTTGGTAGGATCGAAAGACCAGGGTCAAACATGTTGCATAACACTACCATGATGTAGTTGAACGGGGCGTCTGGGTCTTTGTTTCCGGTTTGTTCTCGTTTTTCTTGTGCGTAGTTAATGGAGGTCTGATAGCGATGGTGTCCATCTGCGATGAAAAGGATTTTCTTTTCAAGCTCATCTAGTATTGTATGTATTGTTTCAGAGTTGTCTAGGCGCCAGAGCTGATGGGTGAATCCGTCATAACCGTTTACTTTGATGAGCGGCGTATCAACCGCTGCGTCCATTGTTTTTCGAATAGTGTCGTCTTGATCCATATACATCAGCTGGATTGGTTCGAGGTTTGCATAGCAGGCGCGCATCAGGTTCAAACGATCAGCCTTTGGTTTTGCCAGTGTTTTCTCATGGGCTTTAACGGTTTTATACTCAGGGTCAAGTTTTAGGAGGACAAAAAAACCATTCATTTGTTTTTTTTCTTTACCAACCGTGTAATCCACTTGATAGGGGAAGAGCGCAGGGGTTTGTGAGGGAATCAAGATTTCTTGTTGCTGCCAGGCGTCAAATAATTGCTTTGCTCTTGTGTATCGATTCGTTGCATCGGTATCATCTGGAAGGATTTTTCCAAGGATGAGTTTGACGAAATTATACTCGTTTTTTGTGTACAACTCGTTTTGCATCTGTTCGGAGATGATGTCATAGGGTGGTGACATGACGTCGTCAAGATTTTTGATTTTCTTTTTATTATAGACCATTCCTTTAAATGGGGCGATTTCAACCATACGATGTAAGCCTCCTATTTTGTTTTGTTTCCGGTATCTATTTGGTCATTAAATATGTTGTGAAAAGAAAGAAATCAGCGTATGATTCGTTCCTTTGCTGATATGAAACCATCCACTATTGTTATATCGATAAGTATATATATTATATAGAAACATTTAAATCAACAAGGTGAATTACTTTAGTCATAGAATAATTGTTGATAGGAGGAATCTTAATGAAAAAGAAATTAGTAGCGAAAAGTATGATTGTAGGTATTATCCTACTCTGTATTGGGGCTAGTAGCGTAACCGCAGTTAACATACAACCATCTCAACCAATGGGTCGTGGAATCCTGTATGTCGGTGGGGGCGGACCTGGGAACTACACATCCATCCAAGAGGCAATCGACAATTCAACCAGTGGTGATACTATCTTTGTCTATGCGGGAACCTATGCTGAGAATATTGACACCAAACTGAAAAAAATAACTCTGATGGGCGAAAACCGTGAGTCAACCTTTATCGAGGGGCAGACGACAGACCCGGTTGTCCGTATTGGCAATAGTGACACAACAATTGAAGGCTTCTTCATGAAAGGTTCATCTGATGAAATAATCTTACAAGTGGCCACCTTATGTGAGGATGTCTATATCGTAAATAACATCATCGAAAATGGGATTCAAGGAATCTCCCTGACAGTTCCCACAAGCAGAATCAACATTATAGGGAATACGATTTTAAATAATATCTATATTGGCATTCAGATACAAACATCAACCTATACTCTTATCCAAGGTAACACCATTACTGCGAATGGGAAACAAGGAATCGATTTATCACTGAACAGCAATCATAATTCGATTCTCAACAATACCATTACCGGGAACGGTGAAGAAGGTATTGCAGTAGGCGGTCTTGCAAGCACAGAAAACACCATCGAAGGCAATATCATTGGTGATAATAAACTCGGTATTCGATTCACCACTGGTGCTGGTTCAAATGAAATCAGAAGCAACCGTATCGAATATAGTGCCATGGAAGGACTCCTGCTCTCATCAAGCAGTGAAAACACCATAGAAAAAAACAATTTCATTGACAACAAGCGACAAGCAACCTTCAAGATTTCATCACGGAACGTTTGGGATGCGAACTACTGGAGCAACTGGGTTGGAGTAAAGTTTTCAGCACCGTTTTTCCAGAAATTGCCCAAGCTGATCCTGGGTGGGATTCGCATGAACTTTGACAAGAACCCAGCATTAGTACCTTATAACATCACCGGAGCCGTCTAAGGCTCTCTACCTTTTTTTCTTTTTTTTTTTAATAATTTATTATTAGTTTCAAAAAAGATTTCTCGCTGTGTTTTATCCGATATGATTATATCACGATACGTGTTTTTGGTCTGCTGAAGTGGATATTACCTTAACGAACGGAGAGTAAATCATATGAAATATAGAGATGTGATAACAACGATTCTAATCCTTGGATTCTTTCTCTCATTGGCGTATACCATTGGTGTCGCACAATCAGTGTGGTGGTGGATTGCTCCTATAGCGTTTGGGGTAGCACTTGTCTGGGCGATTTACTACCTCTGGCTGACCTAATATGAATTCTTTGATTTCTTATTTTTTTACATAGAAATCCTGAGGAGAGTACCTTTGTATCCTTCATCAACAAAGAGAAACGTTTATAGAACTTCGGCTATTCAGCATCCTTGATGAAGGCTCATACACTCAAACAAGCAGAACAACTCCTGCAAGAATACCAACTCTGTGATTCGTGTCTTGGGAGATTATTGAGAAAAGAAATCAAGGAAGGGAGCAATGCACAGAAAGGACAACTGATACGAACACAACTTCATCAAAAACAAAAGACCGATGCAAAAGACTGCTGGTTATGTGAAGGGCTTACTGACGAAATCCATCATTTTATCGACTTGATAACAAAAACTCTTGAAGGATATGAGTTTGACACTTTTCTCATAGGCTCAAAAATAGACGAGGACATCCAGGAGAAAGAACGACAGCTCTGGGACCATCACAAGCTTGAAGATGCCGAACCTATCAAAATGGAGATCAACAGAGAGATAGGAAAAATACTTGAACCGCAGCTGAAGAAAACCGTTGATATCCCAAACCCGGACATCATGGCAGTCATTGATACAGCCTATGACCGTGTGGCCTTGCAGATCAGCTCGTTATTCATCTATGGACGATACCGGAAATTGCAACGAGGGATCCCTCAAACAAAATGGCCCTGTCAGATCTGCTTCGGAAAAGGCTGTAAGAAATGTAATTACACGGGAAAACTCTATGAGGTCACCGTTGAAGAATTAATAGCCAAGAAAGCAGTAGAAATGACCCAAGGGACCGATGAATCCTTCCATGGGAGCGGACGAGAAGACATCGATGCCCGAATGCTTGGGACCGGTCGACCATTTATCCTTGAAGTCAAAAACCCTAAAAAAAGGAACATTGACCTTTATCTTCTGGAAAATGAGACAAACAATGCGTTAAAAGATATCATTGAGGTCTCCTGTTTACGGTTTTCCAATCGAGAGGAGATCGCTCGTATCAAAGCAGCTGAATTTCAGAAGACCTACCGAGTGACCATTGAAGCAGCCCAGCCTTTGAATAAAGAAAAACTTATAAAGGTGGCTCAGTCATTACAGGGTCAACTCATAAAGCAGTTGACACCTACTCGAGTAGCCCATCGTCGGGCTCACAAGATTAGAGAACGACTCATCTACAACTGCACCATTGAATCGGTAGAGGGTATCATAGCCAGATTAACCCTTGAGACAGAATCCGGCACCTATGTAAAGGAATTTGTCTCTGGTGATAGCGACAAAACTCAACCGAATCTCAGTGAACTCATAGGCATTCCCTGCAAGGTAAAAGAACTCGATGTAATCGATGTCAAGGGGGAATAACAAGATATGGTGAAACGATCAAAAGGAACACGAAGTAAAAGCAGATATATCATGAGAAAAAAACCGCGTACACGCGGGGTTAACTCTTCAACTAGAGCATTACAACAATTTGAAATAGGTACAAGCGTTAGCATTGACATAGATTCTGCGGTACACAAAGGGATGCCACATCCTCGATTCCAGGGCCGCACCGGAAAAATAGAAGGCATGCAAGGAAACGCATACCTTGTTGCTATCACGGTTGGGAACAAGCATAAAACAATTGTGGTACTACCGGAGCATCTGGGGAGAGTATAGTAGATGGAAACCTCAACTGAAGAAACCGGTAAAATCATCTCCCTAGCAGAAGTAAAAAATATACTTAAAAAAATAAGTAAAGAACGAAAAGAACTCCTGTATGAACAGAAAATAGCTTTGGAACACGCAGAAAAATTCGCGAAGCTCTCAGCAAAACAAACCAAAGATCTCATCACGGATCTAATGAAACTTGACCATGTCGACGAATTTCAGGCGTATAAGATAGCGGACATCCTTCCGAACACCGAGGATGACATCAAAGCTATTTTTGCTAAAGAACGATACACACCAAATGATAAAGAAATAAAAAATATCCTTGAGACTGTGAAAAAACACTCTGTTGAATAGTGGTGGGGGTAGGAAAACTTGGAAGATTATGTCTATGTCTTGGATTACTTGGCAAAAGGACGTGGGGATCTCCCTGCGTTCAAAAGAAACCCAGTAGTCTATGGTATTGGAGAAAGTCAGTACACATTTCTTGAATTGATACCAAAAAGAGATGCGACATTCACCACCGGGGAACGTATTTATGTCGGAAAAGACCCGGCTCTGCGTACCAAAATCGAGAAGATAAAAGGGCGGATCAACTTTGAGGATCTCACTTCGACAGCCCACGGAGAGCTTCCCTATGTCTTGTTGGACATTGTCCATAACAACGAAGCACGATACGTGAAATTTTTCAATGAGGCATCTGCAATTTCAACCCGGTTCCATGTCCTTGAGCTCTTACCAGGATTGGGCAAGAAGATGATGCTTGAGATCCTTGATGAACGGAAAAAGAATCCATTCACCACTTTTAAAGAGATGCAGGAGCGGATCGATTTCCTTCGGTCCCCAGACAAGCTAATCTCAAAGCGAATCGAACTTGAGTTATCAGACCCTAACCAAAAGTACCGTGTCTTCACTCGTTTGCCCTTGAGCCGAGATCATCAAATCTGAGAGAATGGCAAGACCACGGTTCGGGCAGCATTTTCTGAATGATGAATCAGTTGCCCAGAGGGAGATAGCCTATGCAGAGATTACAAAAAACGATGTCGTCCTGGAAATCGGCCCAGGTAAAGGCATGATTACCTCTTTGTTAGCGAAGAAAGCAAAACAGGTCATCGCCATAGAAATCGACACACGTCTCGCCGAGGAATTACGTAGCAGGATTCCTGAGAATGTGACCCTGATTTGCAAAGATGCACTGACCGTTGATTTTCACAGCCTCCCACGCTTTAATAAAATCGTCTCAAACCTCCCTTTTAAGATCTCCTCCCCTATTATGTTCAAATTTCTTCAGTCGACCTTTTCAGTAGCGGTATTGATTTTCCAGAAAGATTTCGCAGACCGTCTGGTTGCATCTCCTGCAACAAAAGACTATTCCCGACTGACGGTCGGTGTTTCATATAAAGCAAGATGTAGAATATTAGAAACAGTGCCACGGAATTGTTTTTCTCCACAACCGAAGGTTGATTCTGCTATCGTTGAACTCATACCGTACCAAAAACCAAGCTTTACAGTTGAAGACGAGCAGTTCTTTTTTGATCTGACAAAACAATTATTCACCCACCGGAGAAAAAAGATACGATATACCATCAAATCTCTTTATGGAAACATCGAACAACTCCCCTTCCTGGATCAACGAGTCGAAGAACTTACCCCAGAGCAGATCGGGCATTTAAGCGACCAATTATATCAATATGTCTGATACACTGCCAGGGTATATCTTTTTTTTTAGAGAAACGGTGAAACGATGTTCTGTTGAATCCAACCAAATACTCCTATGAAATCAAGGATCATCAATATAGCAAAAAACAAGAAAAAAAACAATAAAATACGCAATGTGAACCGGAGAAACTGCCAAATCAGCAGTAAGACAATCAAAACTACCAAAAAGATAGCCCACAGGGGAATTGAAAGGGAAAGGAACTCCATCGCCACCAGCAGAAAGAAACACTCTAGCGCATTTAAACATTTGGAAAATCACACAAGATTCAAAGTAGAAACCATTAAAAAATAACTGAGTATGAGATTCTCTGGCCACAATGATGAAACACTATTTCTTACTAAGTGCTGCAACATGCTGAGAAATGGGCGAGCTGAGTGGTCATGTCATTTCTAGGTCCCCAAACATACAAAAACTCTAAACCCATGTCGATTTTGTGTATCTTCATCATGAGTTTATTAAAGAAAATTTAGTGGAACGACGGGAGTATCAATGGAATATCGCTAACTCAGCGGAGAACGCAAGCACACTGGTCGTGCTCCCAACAGGGATGGGAAAAACCATCATCGCGCTTCTCGTCATCGCAAAAGAACTGGCAAAAGAAAAGAACATCCTGTTTCTGTCACCGACCAAACCTCTTGTCAACCAACATGCGCAGTCCCTAACAGAGTTTCTCACCATACCGGATTCTGTCGCAGTATTTACAGGGGAGGTGCCACCAGAAAAACGAATCAGCCTCTGGAACAGCAAACGAATCATTGTCTCAACCCCGCAGGTGATTGAAAACGATTTGATCGCCCACCGATATGATCTTTCGAACATATCACGGGTTATCTTTGATGAAGCGCATCGAGCTGCCGGGAACTATTCGTATGTTTTTATCGCAGAGATGCTCAAGAAACAACAAAGCCAGCGACGTTGCCTTGGGATGACCGCATCTCCTGGAGATAACCTTTCGGAAATCCTTGAAGTCTGTAAGAACCTTGAAATCACTAACATTGAGATACGAACAAAAATAGACCCTGATGTACGACCCTACGTCCATGACCTAGACATCAAATGGAAAGAAATACCGCTTCCCGTTGAATTCAGCCATACGCTACAACTACTGAAAAAAGCACTCTCTGAACGACTGACTAGCCTGAAAAACATCGGTGTACTGGATTCTGCATCCATCAGTCTTATCAATCGGAAAAAACTTCTTGAGATTCAACAGACTATCCAATCTGAGATTCGTTCCAGCTCTCAACCTCCTCAAGAGCTCTTCAAGGCAGCTTCCGCTCAAAATGCGGCAATAAAACTCATGCATGCGATAGAACTGCTGCAGACTCAAGGGGTTAACGCGTTACAAATGTATATCGCTCGGTTGATGAGTGAAGCAGGCTCAAAAGGCGGTAGTAAAGCATCACGTGATATCCTACGGGACCCCAATGTCCTTGAGGCAATTGCTTATGTAAAATCATTGAAAATCGAACATCCAAAGATCCAGGAGATCGTCTCCATCGTCAAAGATCAATTCTTACGGAAAAAAGACTCGAAAATCATAGTATTTACTCATTATAGGGACACTTCTCAATTTGTCCTCAAACAACTTGGAGAATTACCACTGGTAAAACCTGTCCGATTCATTGGTCAAGCAGGAAAAGAAAACGACAAAGGTCTGACGCAAAAAGAACAAATCGATATCATCAAGCGCTTTAAGAAAGATGAATTCAATGTTTTGATAGCAACCTCGGTGGCTGAAGAAGGCCTGGATATCCCCTCAACGGATCTTGTGGTCTTCTACGAGCCAGTCCCTTCAGAGATACGCACGATA
>Ga0209288_10000175_pt1 | contig 20488 bp, 15 predicted proteins | sample PPLLaktember2015_4_FD_187261 | JGI IMG/M metagenome (GOLD analysis project Ga0209288, IMG submission 187261) | Freshwater sediment microbial communities from Prairie Pothole Lake near Jamestown, North Dakota, USA - PPLs Lake P8 Core (1) Depth... | ecosystem: Environmental > Aquatic > Freshwater...
CGGGCTCGCGCTGGTGGCGGCCAAAGCGCTGAATCTCAGCGCCCGGAAAACCGGCTCGCTTTTCGGCTGCGGTTCTTTCACCAACATCGGATCCATCGGGGCTTTGGTCTGTTTTGTGGTTTTAGGAGAATCCGGGTTTGCTCTGGTTGCGATCTATAAAATCTTTGAGGAGCTTTTCTACTATGCCGTGGGGTTTCCCATAGCCAAGTACTACAGCGGCGAAGGCTCGGTCGATGAAGGCACCGGCCGGCGGCTCAAACGTCTCCTGCGCGACCCTTTTATCCTTACGGCCCTTGCAAGCATTCTCAGCGGAGGGCTCTTGAATGCCAGCGGCCTGGGGCGGCCGGCGTTTTACGGCATACTGAACACCCTCTTCGTACCGCTCGGCACCGTGATGCTCCTGACTTCTATCGGTTTGGCCATTCGGTTCCGACGCGTCAGAGATTACCTCAAGGAATCCGTGGCCATCGCACTCATAAAGTTTGCGTTCGTGCCCATCCTGGCAACCACAATGGCTTATTTAATAGGACTCGGAGCCGTTGACGGCGGCCTGCCGCTGAAGGTGGTCCTAATTCTGTCGTCGATGCCGGTCGCGTTCAACGCCCTGATTCCGCCGTCCATCTACGATCTCGATCTCGATTTGGCGAACTCGTGCTGGTTTTTCACTACGGCGCTCTTGATCGTCGTCTTGCCGATTCAGCTGTGGGTGGTAAGCTTTTTTTGACCCTCTTTTTCGGGAGAATGCGAACATGCCAGGGGCGCTCTTCCTCGGACTGGACCTCAGCACCCAGAGCCTGGCGGCCGTGATCATCGAGCCCCATGCGGGCGGTGTGCGCCAATTCTCCATCAACTTCGACCGCGCCTATCCGAGCTACAGGACGCGCGGCGGCGTGCCGCCTTCGGATGACCCGCTGCAGGCCCGCGTGGACCCGCTGATGTGGATGGAAGCCTTGGACGATATGCTGAGGCTGCTGCAGAAGGAGGGATTGACGCGCCGGGTGGCTTGCATGGCGGTGTCGGCGCAGCAGCACGGGACCGTTTACCTCAACCACCGGGCAGCAGCCAAGATGAACCGTCTCAGCCCCTCGATCGGTTTTTCCGCCGGACTGCCGGACATCTTCTCGCGGCCTTTCTGCCCGATATGGATGGATTCGAGCGCGACCGCGGAATGCCGGGAGATCGCTGCGGCCATGGGCGGGGACCCGGCGCTGGCGCGCGTGACCGGGTCGGCCGCCACCGAGCGATTCGCCGGCCCTCAGATCCGGAAATTCTGGAAGGAAAAACGCGCCGCCTACGAACGGACGGTGCATATCGCCTTGATCAGTTCCTTCATCACCTCCCTTTTGATCGGACGCTTCGCACCGCTGGATGCCGGCGACGGCTTCGGGGCCAATCTCGCGGACGTGCGCAGCGGCGCATGGTGCCAAGCGGCGGTCGCGGCGGCCGCTCCTGGGCTTATGGCAAAGCTTCCGCGGCTGCGGCTGAAGGATGAGGTGGTCGGCCGGGCGTCGCCCTATCTGGTCCAACGGTTCGGCTTCCGGCCCGAGGCCGAGGTGATGATCGGGTCTGGAGACAACCCCAGCAGCCTGGTCGGGCTCGGCTTGATCGGCCTTGCGGACGTGCGCGCGGTGAGCCTCGGCACAAGCGACACGGTTTTCGGATACATGCCCGTCCTGATGGATCTCGAACGCAGCGAAGGCCACATTTTCGGGGCGGCCGACGGGGGTTATATGGTCCTGGTGTGCTTCAAGAACGGAAGCCTGGCACGGGAGCGGGTCAAGAACCGTTTCGGGCTGAACTGGGATGATTTCTCGCGGATTCTGCGGGAAACCCCTCCCGGCAATCAGGGCCGGATCCTGCTGCCTTATTTTCTGCCGGAGATTACGCCGCTGGTGCTGCAACCGAAGGTTCGGCGTTTCGGCGGGCTCGCCGCCGGGGATGCCGCGGGAAGCGTGAGAGCCGTCGTCGAGGCCCAGGTCATGGCCATGTACCTGCATTCCGGGTGGGCGGGCCCCCGTCCCCGAACCGTGTTGGCGACGGCGGGAGGCTCGGAAAACCAGGACCTTCTGGCCGTCATTTCCCAGGTGTTCGGAGCCGAGGTCGGGACGCTGGATGTCAAGGAAAGCGCCGCGCTGGGTGCCGCCGTTCGTGCGGCCCACGCTGGATTGAACCGGAGTGGACATGAAATCGGCTGGCGGGAAATCTGGGAGCTGGTGGCGAGCACCGGTACCTCCCGGACCGTCCGGCCATCGGCTGAGGTGAGCCGCATCTACCAAGCGCCGGGAGGGCTGATCGAGGCCTACGCGGCCTGCGAGCGGTTTGCGCTCGGGAAGGGGCCCGATCCGGAGAAGGCCATCCGGGCCTTCCGTGAAGCTTTTCTTTGAAAAGGTTTCGGATGTAGCCGGAAAGCCGCTCCCGTTTATTCCGCTTGACACGCCGCCCGATATTGTATATTGAATGCAAAATTCAACATTCAAAATTGGATGGCACGCCATGCCTCGCTCCGCCTATCTGCGACCGGCTATCGGATATTCCTCCGGGGCATCCGGCAAGAAGCGTATCGCCAACCTCGGCGCGGAACACGAGAATCTCGACCAAAAAGTCTACCAGATCCTCAAGTCCATGATCATCGAGCGGCAGTTGCTGCCCGGCGACAAGATTCCCCAGGAGAAGCTTGCCGAGGACATGGGGATCAGCCGTACGCCCCTGGTTAATGCCCTCAAGTTTCTCGAGCATGAAAAACTGGTTCAATCCATTCCCCGCAGGGGGTTTTTCGTCCGCCTTTTCGACAAAGTGGAAATGATTTCCATTTTCGAATTGCGGGAACTGCTGGAGGGCCTGGCCGCCCGAAGAGCCTGCCAGAACATCACCGAGCGTGAGATCGATCAGCTCAAAGGTTTTTTCCGGCAATTTATCGGGCTCAAGGACATCGCCGACATAAAGGCTTACGCCCGGGAAGATCGTCGGTTCCACAACTTGCTGACCGATATCGGTGCGAAGGAATTCCTCAAAAGCATTCTTGAAACTTACAACATCATCAGCTTCAGCTATCAGACCGTCTTGTCCGAAGGGTTGGTGCGGTCGCCGAATGAAACGATTCACGAACATCTGGCCATCATCAAGGCCATCAGCAACCGCGATGCCGATTCGGCTGAACGACTGATGCGTCGGCATCTCAGCAATTCCGCCGAAGTCCTCCGGCAAAGTCTGAAAGAGGAAAGAGTTTGAACCGAATCCCATGGGAAAGGAGGGATAGGGGCGGAGAGTGTTTTTGTCATCAGTTCGTTTCAGCGGGGCTGCATTGGAAAGCTAACCACATAACGTCAAGGAGGGAACTCATGAAAAAGATCCTCGCAGCAGTAATGGTTCTTCTTGTGGGGGCGTCATTCGCCTGGGGCGCTTCCAAGGTGATCACCAAACCCGTGACGATCTACTGCGCCTTCTCCGCCGGCGGCGGCACCGACCTGGTCAACCGCGGCCTGGCCGAGGGCATGAAGGAGTACCTCGGGGTGCAGGTGAACGTGGTCAACCTGACGGGCGCCGGCGGCGGAATCGCCATGGACAAAGTGTGGCAGAACCCGCGCGACGGTCTCTCGATTCTCGGCATCTCCGAAACCGGGCTGTTTGTTCCAGCCAACGCCGCGCACCACACCACAGCCAAAGACTGGCAGTGGTATTGGGCCGGCGGGTCCCCCGGTGTGCTGCTGGTGCCCATGGATTCCAAGTACAAGACCTTTAAAGATCTGGTGGACGACGCCAAGGCGCGGCCGGGCCAGGTGAAGGTGGCGGCCAGCGTGCTGCCTGGCGTGTGGAGCATCCGCTGGATGTCGATCGGCAATGCCGCTGGCATCAAGACCAATGTGCTGCCCTATGCCGGTTCGGCGCCTTCGGTGACCGCATCCCTCACCGGCGAGGTCGACGCCGTGCACGTGTCGGTCGGCGAGGCGTTGCAGTACATGCAGGCCAAGAAGCTGCGCCCGATCGTGGCGAGCGAGGTCGAGGGCGTCGACATCCCCGGCATCGGAAAAGTGGCGGCGATCACCGACACCTTCCCGGAGCTGAAGAAAGTACTGCCCATGCCGCAGTTGCTGGGTATCGCCATCCCGATGGACACGCCCGCGCCGATCAAGGAGGAAGTCACCAAGGCCTTTGATGCCGCCATGAAGTCCGACGCCGTCAAGAAGATCCTGGACGCCCAGGTGGCACAGCCCTTCGGCTGGTCCGGCGACAAGGCCAACACCATGTCCAAGTCGCTCGAGTCCAAATTCAGCTGGATGATGGTCGACCTGAACATCGCCAAGAAGAACCCGGCCGAGCTGGGCATTCCGAAACCATAAAGTTCAATGATTTGAGACCTGCGTGCAATAAAATCCCCCTATCCCTCTTTGACAAAGGGGGGGGGAGGGGGATTTTAGGCCGCAGGGGGCTGCCCAGCGCGGAATCGGAAAATCACCGCATGGATCTCAAAAAAGAGACTTAATGATTGACGAATCAAAAGGTCGGCTGCGTTCGCTCGACGTTTTCATGGGGCTGGGGTTTCTCGCCGTCGCTGCATTCGTGGCCTATGACGGGTTTGTCGCCTACTACGCCCCGCAGCTGGCCACCGTGGAGAAATCATCCAACCCGGGCGTGACCACCCTTTTTATCGCCGGCCTGATGGGTGTTTTTGGGCTGGCGATCGCGATCATCGGCATGCTCGGCTCGGGCCGCCCTTTCCGCATCGCCCGGCAGGCGGTCTCCGAAACGCTTCAGTCGAAAGCCTTTTACAAGGGCATCATCGCACTGGCCTGCATTGCCGTTTATTTTTTCGTCTTCTGGGGCCGCATTCCATATGTAATTTCCACCTTTCTCTTTCTCGCCGGAACGATGGCCATTTTCAAGGCCGGCGCATGGTGGAAAATCGTTATCATTTCCGGGATCACCGTGACGGTTGTCTGGTATGTGTTTGGTGTCCTGGCCATGATCCCCCTTCCGTAGTGAGAGGACGCAGCAGCCATGGGCTTCGAGCAGATCATGGTCGAGGTTCTGAAGACCCTGAACATTGAGTTCATCTTTCTGATTGCCATGGGCGTTTTCATCGGCCTGGTCGTCGGTGCGCTGCCGGGACTGACCACCACCATGGGCATCGCCCTTCTGACCGGCATCACCTTCAAATTTTCCGGTCATTCGGCGATTGCACTGCTGATGGGGTTATATGTCGGCGGCGTCTCGGGGGGATCGCTTTCGGCGATCCTGGTAGGGATCCCGGGTACCCCGGCCAACGCATCCTCCACCCAGGACGGCTTTCCACTGGCGATGGCCGGCAAGGGCGCGCAGGCCATCACCATATCGCGAATGGCATCCATCATCGGGACGCTTTTCGGAATCGGATGTTTGGCATTCTTGACGCCGTTATTGACGGAGCTGGCCTTGAAATTCACCTCCGCCGAGTTCTTCCTGGTCGGGCTCTTCGGCGTCCTGATTTCGGGCGCGCTGACGGGCGGCGACATAGCGCTCAAGGGCTGGGTGGCAGGAATCTTCGGCCTTGCCATCGGCATGGTCGGCAGCGACGAGCTGACCGCGTGGCAGCGCATGACCTTCGGCAGCCCCGAGCTGTTCGGCGGTATTCCTTTCATTCCGATCATGATCGGGTTTTTCGGAATCCCTCAGGTGGTCGAGGCCCTGACCGACGAGCATGATGTGCTGGTTGCCGTGCTCGACAAGACCAAGGTGAAGCTCAAGGATATTACGAAGTATTGGTGGGTGGCCATTCGCTCGGGGCTGATCGGCGTAGGCGTCGGCATCATCCCTGGTGTGGGAGAAGACGTGGCTTCTTGGACCTCTTACGGTGTCGCCAAAAAGTCGAGCAAGCACCCCGAGGAATACGGCAAGGGATCGATCGAGGGACTGGTGGCCGCCGAGACGGCGGACAACTCCTGCGTCGGCGGCGCGATCATTCCGCTGCTTTCGATGGGAATCCCGGGCAGTCCTCCGGCTGCGGTCATGCTCGGCGCCTTTCTGATCCACGGGGTGCGGCCGGGGCCGATGCTTAGCTTTGAGTTCCCGGCCTTCACCTACCAAGCGGTATCATGGCTGCTGGTGGCCACTATATTCATGCGCTTTTTCGCTATGTGGCTGGCCCGGCCGATGCAGAAGATCCTGCAGATCAAAAACGCCATCCTGATGCCAATCGTCACGGTGCTGTGCGCCATCGGCGCCTTTTCTTTGGATATGCGTTTTATCGACATCATACTTGTCTTCGTATCCGGGCTGCTCGGCCTGCTCTTCAAGCAAGGGAAATATCCGGCGGCGCCGCTGGTGCTCGGCATCGTTTTGGGTCCGCTGGTGGACACGAACTTCCGCCGAGCGCTGAAGGCCTCGGGCGGCGACTTCTCGATCTTTTTCACTCGCCCGGTTTCGCTTATCCTGGTGATTTCGATCATTTTGCTGATTTTGGGTCAGCTGGGGGTTTTTACGAAGATCAAGGCGATGTTCACCAAGACTCGGACGGCAGCGTCATGAAACGGATTCCCAGCGACCCGAACCGAAAACCGCGACGGCGGACACCATTCCGTAAGGGTAGCCTTCAACCCGCAGGGCGGAGATAAGACGGATAGAGGAGATGAGCATGCTCAAATTGGGGATCATCACCGGGTTTTTGTCTAGGACCAAGGACCGGTTCCACGAGTACAACCAGCCGCTCGATCTGGACGGCAAGTTCAAGCTGATGTCGGAGATGCAAGGCTTCGACGGGGTCGAGATCGTCTATCCCTATGAGGTCAACGACGTTGCCGAGACCAGGGCCGCGCTCAGAAAGCACCAAATGAAAGTGGCGGCCATCAACGTGAACGTCAAGGCGGAGCCCGAGTTCAGAAACGGCGGGCTGACCTCGCTCGACCAGAAAATCCGCAACAAGGCCGTGCGCTTCATCAAGGAGGCCAAGGACTTTGCCGAGGCCGTCAGCGCCGACAAGGTCACCTGTTGCCCGCTCGGCGACGGTTACGAGTTCGCCTTCCAGCACGACTATGCCGTGGCGTGGAAGCACCTGGTCGAGACCTTCGGGGAGGCCGGAAGCTACAAAACGAACATTCCGCTGTTCATCGAGTACAAGCCCAGCGAGACCCGCGGCCGCTGCTTTCTGGACACCGCGGCCAAGACGCTTTGCCTGCTGAACGACATCGGTGTCAAGGAGATGGGAGTGACGCTCGATTTCGGCCACTCCATTTACGGCAACGAAAACCCCGCGGAAGCCCTCGTGCTACTGGCCGAGAGCGACTACAGATACTACATCCACATCAACGACAACGACGGAAAATGGGACTGGGATTATTTCTGCGGTACCAAGCACTTCCTGGAGTACGTCGAGTTCCTCTACTATTTGAAGAAATACAAGTACAAAGATTACCTCACCTCAGACACCTCCCCGACCCGCTGGGACATCAAGGAGGTCTTCGAGGCCAACAGCCGCATGACGAGCAGGATCTGGCAGAAGCTGGACAAAATTGGCGGAGGCAAGATGGCCCGCCTGATGGCCCGGGGAGACTACATGGCGACGTGGAAGTTTATTGAAGCGGAAATCTTTGGGCTGAAGTGAGAGAAAAGAAGGCCCCAGGGCCAGGGTTCGGGGTTCAGGAAAATAAACTAAGACTCCGACTTCATTCGCTCCCCTGAACCCTAAACTCTGAACTCTGACATCCTGAATTAGGAGACAACTCTACATGACTCAAGCCCCCATGACCATTGATGAACTCAAGCGCTTGGCCGGGATCATCCGCTGCGACATCATCGAGATGATCTGTACGGCCGGCGCCGGACACCCGGGCGGGTCTCTGTCCGCGACCGACATCGTTACGGCGCTATATTTCCGGGTGATGCGCATCGATCCCAAGAACCCCGGCTGGCCCGACCGCGATCGTTTCATCCTCTCCAAGGGCCACGCCTGCCCGGTGTGGTACGCGGCCCTGGCCGAGCGCGGGTATTTCGACAAGGCGCAGCTGGCCACCCTGCGCAAGATGAACAGCATCCTGCAGGGTCATCCGGACATGAACAAGACGCCGGGCGTGGATATGACGGTGGGCTCCTTGGGGCATGGTTTATCGGCCGGGGTCGGCATGGCGCTCAGTGCCAGACTTAAAAAGAAGGATTACCGGGTGTGGGTCGTCGTCGGCGACGGCGAGTCCCAGGAAGGGTCGATCTGGGAGGCCGCCATGTCGGCGGCCAAGTGGAAGCTCGACAATTTGACGGCCGTTCTGGATCGGAACCATCTGCAGAACGACTTCTGCGTGGACGACGAGATGCCCATCGAGCCGGTGGCCGACAAGTGGCGCGCCTTCGGATGGCATGTGGATGCCATCGACGGAAACCGCATGGAGCAGGTGGTGACGGCGCTGGAGGCGGCCCGGGCACGCAAGGGAATTCCGACCCTGATCCTGGCCGAGACGGTCAAGGGCAAGGGCGTCTCTTTCATGGAAAACGTGGCCGACTGGCACGGCAAGGCCCCTTGCCAGACCGAGGCCGACCAGGCGCTGGACGAGATCAGGAGGTGCTATTGTGAAATCTAAATACCGCTATGTACTGCCGGGACTCCAGGCGCTGCTGGCATCCAAGGATCTATTCGCCAAGGCCCCGTCGGAGCCCACCCGCTATTCGTATGCCGATGCCCTGCTCGAGCTGGGGGAGCAGAACCCGGACGTGGTTTCGCTCGACGCGGACGTTTCCAAATCCATGAAGACCGCGATGTTCGCCGCCCGGTTTCCGGAGCGGTCGTTCAACTTCGGGATCGCCGAGCAGAACATGATGGCCGCCGCCGCCGGCATGGCGACCACGGGGCTCATTCCCTTCGCCAACACCTACGCCGTGTTCGCCAGCATGCGGGCGTTGGACATGGTGCGCAACAGCATCCACTACCCGCGCTTGAACGTGAAGATCGCCGCCAGCCACAGCGGGATCACGCCGGGGCCGGACGGGGTGACCCACCAGGCTCAGGAAGACCTCTCCATCATGCGGTCTATCGCCGGCTCCACCGTGATCGCGCCGGCCGACCCCACCTCGACCAAAATGGCGGTGCACGCCGCTGCCGCGTACGATGGCCCGGTTTATCTCAGCCTTACGCGAGATCCGGTGCCGGTGCTTTACGACCAGACCTTTCCTTTTAAGATCGGCAAGGCCGTGCTGCTGCGCGAGGGCGGCGATGTCGCAATCTTCGCCAACCGCGACCTCGTGGTCCAGGCCCTGATCGCCGCCGAGCTGTTGGCGAAAAGGGGGATCGACGTGCGGGTCATCGACTGCCATACTCTGAAACCGCTCGACGAAGGGATGGTTCTTAAGGGGGCGCGGGAGACCGGTGCCATCGTGACCGCTGAAAACAACATCATCTACGGCGGCCTGGGCAGCGCCGTGGCCGAACTGCTGGTAGAGAAATACCCCATCCCCATGAAGCGCGTCGGCGTGGGCAACACCTTTGCGGAGTCCGGCCCGTACCTCGAGGTGATCGACAAGTACGGCCTGACCGCCCGGCATATCATTCGGGCCGTGAGCGAGGTGCTAAAACGCAAGCCGGCCGGGAAAGGCACGTCGCCAGCCAAACCGATACCTAAACCCAAAACCAACCTTAAGAAATCGAAGGTGAAGCCCACAGTCGGCAAGAAGCGTTGAGAAGATCACAATCATCAACCCTCTCCAGCGGGCATGGAGAGGGTTGATGATTCAGCGCCAGAAAACCGTTCGAACGGCCCGCCCGGTATGCGCCTCCGGCCGCCTACTCCGATATTACTTGCCTCCTTCGGTCTTGGTCGCGATTGCGACGTTTCCCGTGTCGGCTGCGGTTACCTTGGCGCGTTTGCGGCCTGCGATCCATTTCCCGAATTCGATCAACAGAAAGCTTCCTCCGGCGACGATAAACAGCTCATCCCAATCGATCAGGTTCAGCGGGACGGTGTGGAACGCCAAGCTCCAGGAAGGGATATAAATCACGCCGATCAGCAGGAGCAGCGATGAGAGCACCGCCGGGAAGAGCCACTTGTTGGTGAAAAAGCCCAACTGCGGCAGCGTGAACCGTAGCGAGCGGCAGTTGAAAGCGTAGAACAGCTCGTAGACGACCAGCGTAGCCAGGGCCATGGTCTGGGCCTTTTCTATGCCCTCGGTCTGCCAGTAGGTATAGAAGACCGGCATCAGGCCTGCAAAGATCAGCAGGCTCATGGCCAACAATACCCATACCACCGCTCCGGAGAAGACCGGCTCGTTGGGATCGCGCGGGGGTCGGCCCATCAGATCGGGTTCGGCCGGCTCGACGCCCAGGGCCAGCGCCGGCAGGCCGTCCGTGGTCAGGTTAACCCACAGGATCTGCAGGGCGATCAGCGGCATGGGCCAACCGATCAGGCCGGCTATGCCGAGGACTAAAATTTCGGCCACGTTGCACGACAAGAGAAAGGTCAGATACTTCTTGATATTGTCGTAAATGATCCGGCCCTCTTCGACCGCCGCCACGATGGTGGCGAAGTTGTCATCCATGAGAATCATGTCGGAGGCTTCCTTGGTCACGTCCGTCCCGGTGATCCCCATGGCCACCCCGATGTCGGCCCGCTTCAGGGCCGGGGCGTCGTTCACGCCGTCGCCGGTCATGGCGACGACATGCTTTTTGCTTTTCCAGGCTCCGACGATTTTCATCTTGTGTTCAGGCGAAACCCGCGCATAGACGCCCACATCCTCCACGATGGCCGCCAGCTGCTCCTCGCTCATCTTGTCCAGCTCGCGGCCCTCGATCGCTTTGAGATTTTGTTTTGCATCGCCGCCCAAAATTCCCAGCTCGTGCGCAATCGCCGCTGCCGTAAGCTTGTGATCGCCCGTCACCATGACGGTGCGGATGCCGGACGCATGGCAGTCGCGGATGGCCTTCTTCACTTCTTCCCGGGGCGGATCGATCATGCCCGCCAGACCCAGGAAGGTGAGGCCGGTTTCCAGTGAATCCGGTGTATACTCGGAAGAAGGGTTCTGGACGGACCGGCAAGCCAGCCCGAGGACCCGCAGGGCCGACTTCGCCATGCGGTCGTTGGCATCGAGGATCTGCCGGCGGATCTCATCGGTCAACGCTTCTGGCTGGCCGTTGCGCTCGTAGTGGGTGCAGCGCTCCAGGATCAGTTCGGGCGCCCCCTTGACGCAGGCGAACGGTTCCCCCTCCGGTGGTTGATGGACCGTGCTCATCCGTTTGCGTTCGGATTCGAACGGGATCTCGCCGATGCGGGGCCAGCATTTTCGCGAGTCGGCGATATCGAGCTTGGCCTTGGCCGCCGCCACGACGAAGGCGCCTTCGGTCGGGTCACCCTTGATGCGCCAGGCGCCGTCGGTGTGCACGAGGTTGGCGTCGTTGCAGAGCATCCCGCTCATGAGCATGCGTTTCAAGGTCGGATCGCCGGTCGGAGCCAGGGGTTTGGAATCCGCAGTGAAAACCCCGGACGGTTCGAAGCCCACGCCGCTGACCTCGATCAGTCGGCCTCCGGTGTAAAGCTGGCGAATCGTCATCTCGTTTTTCGTCAGAGTGCCGGTTTTGTCGGAGCAGATGACGGTCGTGCACCCCAGGGTTTCTACCGCCGGCAGGCGGCGGACGATGGCGTTGCGTTTGGCCGCTCGCTGCACGCCGATGGCCAGCGCCCCCGTGACGACGGCCGCAAGGGCTTCCGGGACGGCGGCGATGGCCAGGCTCACCGCCCAGATGAACATCTCAAGAATCGGGTTTCCGCGGAAAATGCCCAGACCCATGACCACGGCCGAGATGATCAGGCAGGCGATGCCCAGACGCTTGCCGATGTAATCCATCTTCACCGCCAGGGGGGACGGCTCCTCTTCGACTTCCTGCAGCATTTTGGCGATGCGTCCGAATTCGGTCTCCATGCCAGTGCCGGTCACCACGCTCCGGGCGCGGCCGTAGGTCATGATCGTTGCGGCGAACACCATGTTTTTGCGGTCGCCGATGGAGGTGTCGTCCGGGTGCACCGCATGGGCAACTTTGCTGACCGCGCTGGATTCTCCGGTGAGGGAGGCTTCGTCGATACGGGTGTTGATGGCCTCGATGAGGCGGCCGTCCGCCGGCATCCGGTCTCCCGCGGTGAGCAGCATGATATCGCCGGGCACCACGTCGGCGGAGGGGATTTCGATTTCTTCCCCGTCCCGCAGGACCGTTGCAGTGGGCGACGACATGGCCTTCAAAGCTTCCATCGCCTTTTCGGCCCGGAACTCCTGGTAAAACCCGAGCAGCGCGCTGGCGACGACGATGGCGAAGATCACGATCGCGTCCAGGGTCTCGCCCAGAAACAGCGAAATCACCGTTGCGGCGATCAGCAGAATAATGAGGAAGTTCTTGAATTGACCGAAAAAGATCTGCCAAGGGCTGATCCTCTTCTCCTCTTTTAGGGTATTGGGACCGTACTGCTCGAGCCGCCGGGCAGCCTCTGCACGGCTGAGGCCACTCGCCGAGGTGTCCAGTTGCTTCAACACTGCTTCAACCGGCATTGCATACCACTTGGTTTGCCCCATTGGTCCTACCTCTCCTTCCCGTTGAAATCCCATTCCCAACCATTACGGTGGCGGTGTCAGTTGTCAGTCACGCAATACCTGGAGCTGGCAGCTCAACAAAGTCCTTTCTAACGACATTTCGGATTTTCATCAAGATGCATGCCAAAACCCAACCAGATTTTCAGCCTATACCGGTTTTTTGTTAACGGCTCAACAAGATAGATGATTTTTGACTTCTGGGCAGATGCCTGGGGAGGAAGCTGAATCGCGAAACGTCGGGGGCTGTAACCTTTGAAGTTACAAGAAGGCTCGGGCTGAAATATCTGGTAGACATAATGCCGGAGAGGTCGATCCTTCGGTATGCCTGATCAACAGATGCGTCAGGAAGGCTTCAGAGCAAGAACCTTTCTGAAAACCCGCGTGCGCCGCCGGTTCACCACCGCAAAACGGGACCAGAGGTTGACGACCGCGGTGTTGGTTTCCAGTTCGCGGTTGGTTTCTAGATACCGGACGTTGGCGGCCTTCAATGCCCGCCACATGCCCAGGGCCATCATGGGAAAGATCCTCTTAACATTGGCCTGGGGATGAACCCCGGCGAAATAAAAATCGACGGTGTCAAACCGCTTGAACCCCCGCAGGATGTGGAGGAAGCCGAAGGGTAACAGCCGGCCGCCGGCTCGCTGAAACGAACGGCTGAGCGACGGCAGCCCCAGGAAAAATCCCTGGAGGCGGCCAGAGCCGTCCACGACCAGCTGAAAAAAGCGCGGGTCGATGAACCCGAAATATTTTTTTTCGTAGAACGCCTTCTGAGCTTCGGTGAGCGGCGTCACCCCGTAAAGGTGCTCGAAAGAGGCCTCCAGCACCTCCCAGAACTGCCCGGCTATTCCCCGCACTCCCTTCCTGGTCAGGCCTTCCATTATCCGATAGCCCTCCGCTTCCGCCGCGGGCATCACTTTTTTTGCAATCATCTGGAACAGCGGCGGCATCTCCTGCGGAAATTCGAGGCGGGTTTCGATATAGTCGACTTCCTTTTGAAAGCCGAGCGCTTCGATCAACACGGGGTAATAGGGCTTGTTGTAGCTGCCGGCGATGGTAGGCAGCGCATCGAACCCTTCGACCAGCATGCCCTCCGGATCGAGATCGCTGAAACCGTGGGGCCCGGTTATCTCCCGGCAGCCTTCCCCGACAAACCATTTTTCCAGGTAGCCAATCAAGGCTCCGGCCACCTCAGGATCATCTTCGCTTTCAAACCACCCTAAGCGGCCCCGCTGGTATCCCAGCTTATCGGTTTCCAGCGAGTGGATCGTGCCGCACACCCGCCCTGCCACCCGTTCGCCGCGCCGTGCCAGGAGCAGCTTGGCCTTCGAAATTTTGAAGGATGGATTCTTCGCTGGCGAAAAAAAATCGAGTTCCTGCCGGATGATCTGGGGGATATAATTGGCGTCGCCCCGATACAAGGTGTTCGGAAGCTCCACCCATTTTTTCAAATCCGAGGGCCCCTGGACTTCCATGACCGCAACTTCCATTTGAACTCCTTGCCGATTCGAAAATGAGATGGGTTCACGCACCGAATCAGACCATTGCCCTGAGCCTGCCGGCCGCAGACGATCGACCGCTTTGCCGCGGAGCACCATATCATGGGGTCGGATAGAACTCCATATTGCATTTTTAAGGATAACCGGCTAAATAAAAAAATTTTCGGTAAGCGATCTATTATAAAACAAACCTTGAGGCCGGATCGTTTCATCAGCCCGGCGGGATCCATAAAATCAATTAAAATGCCAAAGTCGATCATCACAGCCACCGGCAGCTATATTCCGGACAACCGCATTCCCAATACGCATTTCCTGCAAAACGCCTTCTTCGACCCGAGCGGCAACCGGGTCCCTCGATCCAACCCGGAGATCGTCAGGAAACTGAACGAGATTACCGGGATTGAAGAACGGCGCTGCGCGCCCGCCGCAGTGAGCACCTCCGAGATGGCGACCCGGGCGGCGGAAGCGGCGCTGGAGGGAGTGGACCGAGAAACGCTCGACTATATCATCGTGGCCCACAATTTCGGTGATGTGCATCCCGAAACCCTCAGATGCGATACCGTTCCCACGATTGCCGCGCGGGTCAAGCACCACCTGAAGATCAAGAATCCCTATACGGTGGCCTTTGACCTTCCGTTCGGCTGCCCCGGCTGGCTGCAGGGGGTGATCACCGCCGATTACTTCATCAAGTCCGGGGATGCCAGACGTGCCTTGGTGATCGGGGCCGAGACTCTGGCAAGGATCGCAGACCCGCACGACATCGACAGCATGATCTATTCCGACGGCGCCGGGGCGACCCTGGTGGAGGCCACGAACGGAGAGGGGGGTGTCATCTCCCACCTCACGCGTTCGGATACCTACCATCACGCCTTCCTGCTGCGAATGACGAAGTCATACCACCCGCAGCCGAACAGCGACGCGATCTACATCAAAATGGACGGTCATGACATTTATAAATATGCGGTGAAGAACGTTCCCCTGGCGGTCAAGAAAAACCTCGACGACACCGGTATTGGGCTTGGCGAGGTCCGGAAGATTCTCATTCACCAGGCCAACGAGAAAATGGATGCCGCCATCGTTAAACGGCTTTTCGAATTGTACAAAGTCAAAGAGGTCCCCGCCGGCATCATGCCGATGATCATTTCCTGGACCGGCAACAGCTCGGTGGCGACCCTGCCCACCCTGCTCGATCTGATCTTGAAAGACCAACTGGACGGCCAGCGCCTGAATCCCGGAGACATCGTGGTTTTCGCCTCGGTCGGCGCCGGGATGAACATCAACTCCATGATCTATAAAATGCCCTGACATCGGCTTTCGCCGATGTCAGGGCATTTTATTTCTAGAGGCTGGAAGCCTTTACAGATTCATGCCGGCCTGCATGGGATAAAGATCTTGACACCCGGCATGGGGCATAATAATCATCCTCGTTTAGATTTCGCGCTCTTCGGCCACTTGGAGGGCGATTTGACTCAATTCACCCATTTGGAGGCGCACCATGAGGAGACTGTACGTATCGTTGCTGGTTATCGCAGTGGGCATGGTATGGTTGGCGCCGCAGGCGGTTCAGGCTGCGGACTACAAACCGGAGTACAAGCTCTCGACGGTGGTCGGAAAACCTTTCCCATGGGGCATCGCCGGCGAACGATGGGCTGAGCTGGTGAAAGAAAAGACCACCGGCCGCATCAACATCAAGTGCTATCCCGGCACCAGCCTGGTCGGCGGCGACCAGACCAAGGAATACACCGCCATTCGCCAGGGTGCGATCGATATGGCGATCGGCTCCACCATCAACTGGTCTCCGCAAGTGAAGGAGCTGAACATCTTCTCCATGCCTTTCCTGATGCCCGACTACAAAGCGATCGACGCTCTCACGGGCGGTGCAGTGGGCAAGGAGATCTTCAAGATGCTCGAGAGCAAGGATACCGTCCCCCTTGCCTGGGGCGAAAACGGGTTCCGCGAACTGAGCAACTCCAAGCACCCGATCCGCAAGCCGGAACACCTGCAGGGTCTGAAGATCCGTGTGGTCGGCTCCCCCTTGTTCTTGGACACCTTCACGGCCCTGGGCGCCAACCCCACCCAGATGAGCTGGGCCGATGCGGTCCCGGCGCTCTCCAGCGGCGCCGTGGACGGCCAGGAAAACCCGCTGACCATCTTCACCGTCGCCAAGCTGCACAGCGCGGCCAATCAGAAGAACCTGCTGCTCTGGGGCTACGTGGCCGATCCGCTGATCTTCGTGGTCAACAAGGACGTCTGGAAGAGCTGGAAGCCCGAAGATCAGAAGGCAGTGCGCGAGGCCGCCCTCCAGGCCGCCAAGGAAAACATTGTCGCCGCCCGCAAAGGGCTGATTCCGCCGGACGATGCGGGGATCAAGGAAGTGGAGGCGCTGGGGGTCAACGTGATCCGGCTGACCGACGCCGAAAAGGCCGAGTTCCGGAAAGCGACCAAGCCGGTTTACGACAAATGGGCCAAACAGATCGGGCCCGAGCTGGTGAAGAAAGCTGAGACCGCTGTCGCCAACCGCAAGTAGTCCGCGGTTTCGAAGCATGCATTGAATAACTCGAAAAGCGCGCACCGATTCGCTCACTGGCGGGTGCGCGCTTTTTGCTTCGGCATTCACCCCTGCGCCGAGACGCCATCCGCCAATCGGATATCGCCGGGGCCTGCTGCCGCCGCTGAGAGGGTCGGTCGCCATGGAGTGCATTCCTCAAGATCACCCGGCCAAGCCCAAGACCCGCATTTCGCTCAAGATCGAAGAAACGCTGGCGGGCGTCGCCATCGGTGTTCTGGGCCTGATCACGTTTGCCAACGTCGTCGTGCGCTACCTCACCAACTTCTCATTTGCTTTCACCGAGGAGTTTTCGGTGTTTCTGATGCTCTTCTTGGCGCTGGTGGGGGGATCGAGCGTCATGGCCAAGCAAGGGCACCTGAACATCCGGTACCTGGTGGACAAGCTTGCGCCGAAGGCTAGACGCCGGACACTGATCGGCGCCATCACCCTGACGGCTTTTACGTTTCTGCTGCTGGCGATTTTCGGGTCCCGCATGGCCTGGGACGAGTACCGCTTCGAGGTCACCTCTCCGGGGCTGGGCCTACCGACCTGGATTTACACTATATGGCTGCCGCTGCTCTCGCTGGCCATTTTCGGCCGTGCCATTGGTGTGTTGATTCGAATGTGGAGGCATCAAGACTGATGTATTACGCCTACCTCATGTTCGGATGTTTTTTCCTCCTGATGTTAGGAGGTGTGCCCATCGCCGCGGCGCTGGGACTCTCCGGCACGCTGGCCATCGCCCTGGCCCAACTCGGCATCATGGCTGTGCCCACCAATGTCTATGCCGGCATCGCCAAGTACCCGCTGCTCGCCATCCCGATGTTCGTTTTGGCTGGGGCCATTTTCGACAAAGCCGGCGTCGCCGAACGGCTGCTGCGATTTACCGAAGCCATCGTCGGCCGCGGCCGAGGCGCTTTGGCGGTGATCACCATTCTGGTGGCGATGATCATCGGCGGCATCTCCGGCTCGGGTCCGGCCTGCACCGCCGCCGTGGGCGGCGTCATGCTGTCTGCCATGCTGCGCGCCGGTTACGCGCCGGGCTTCGCGGCGGCCGTGACGGCCGCGGCGGGCTCGACCGATATCCTGATCCCGCCATCGGTGGCCTTCATCGTCTACAGCGTGCTGGTGCCCTCGGCCACGGTGCCGGCTCTCTTTGTCGGCGGGATCATCCCCGGCCTGCTGGCCTGTGTCATGCTGATCATCCCGGCGCTTTGGCTCAGCCTGCGCTACAACTTCGGCGCCGGGCAGAGCGGCGAATCCCGGCCGGAGTTCTGGGGATCATTCAAAGACGCTTCCTGGGCCTTGGCGGCACCGGTCCTCATTCTGGGAGGCTTGCGCACGGGCTGGTTCACGCCGACGGAGGCGGCCGTGATGGCCGTGGTCTTCGGCCTGTTCGTCGGCTTCGTGATCTACCGCTCGCTGACCCTGCGGGCTCTTTTCGAACTGCTGGTCGAATCGGCCGAGACCTCGGCGGTGATCCTGGTGGTGGTGGGCCTGGCGAGCGTTTTCGCCTGGGCGTGCAGCACCCTCGGGATCGTCGACCCCATCTCCAAGGGGCTGGTGACTCTCGGCGGGGGCAGCTCGCTCGGGGTCATCTTCATATTGATGGTGTTCCTCGTCATCGTCGGCATGTTCCTTGACGGCATATCGATCTTCCTCATTTTCTGTCCGCTTTTCGTGCCGATCGCTGAGAGCTTCGAATGGGACCTGGTGTGGTTCGGGGTGCTGATGACTTACAACGTCGCCCTGGGCCAGTTCACCCCGCCCATGGCGGTCAACCTCATGGTCAGCTGCCGGCTGAGCGGCGCCAAGATGGAAGACACCGTGCGCTATGACATCTGGCTGCTCCTGTTCATGTTTCTGGGGCTGCTGCTGCTGATTTTTTTCCCCGGCATCGTGCTCTGGCTGCCTGAAGCGACGGGGTTCATGTAGGCGGACGGGTTCATGGCAGTCGTTCTATGAAACCGCGCGATTTGGGTTGAAACTGAAGCGGTGTGACCGGGGCCAAGATCACTCCTGACGACCTACCGTCTCTCCGAAGCCCATCCGCCATTGCAGATCGTTTGTTCAACATCGAAATCAGGCGAGAGGATAAGTTGATGACTACAGACAAAAACACATTATTGGCGATGTACCGCACCATGGTCACCATCCGCCAATTCGAGACCATGGCCGGCGAGTACTTCGCGGCCGGGCAGATTCCCGGGTTCATCCACCTGTCCATCGGCCAGGAAGGCTCCAGCACGGGGGTCTGCTCCTGCCTGCGGCCGGACGACTATGTGGCCACCACCCATCGCGGCCACGGGCACATGATCGCCAAGGGCGCGGATTTAAAGCGCATGGTGGCCGAGCTGTTCGGCAAGGCGACCGGCTACTGCAAAGGCAAGGGCGGCTCCATGCATATCGCCGATTTTTCGATCGGCATCCTCGGGGCCAACGGGGTCGTGGCCGGCGGATTGCCGTTGATCTGCGGGGCGGGCCTTTCCATCAAGCTGCGCAAGACCGACCAGGTGGCGGTGGTCTTCTTCGGCGACGGGGCCTCCAACCGCGGGCCGGTGCACGAAGCCATGAACATGGCTTCCATCTGGAAGCTGCCGGTGATCTTTGTCGTGGAAAACAACCAGTGGGCGTCAACGACCCCGCAGAGTTCTGCCTGCGCCCTGGGCGACCTGTGCCAGCGGGCAGCCGGCTACAACATGCCCGGCTACTCCGTTGACGGCAACGATGTGCTGGCCGTACGCGAAACGACGCTCAAGGCCGTGGCCGAGGCCCGCAAGGGCGAAGGGCCCAGCATGATCGAGAACAAGACCTACCGCATCCGCGGCCACTTCGAGGGCGACCCCCAGAAATACCGCGACCAGGCGGAGGTGCTGACCTGGCAGGAAAAGAACGACCCGATCAATCGTTTCGAAGAGAATCTGGTCAAGGCCCAGATTCTAACGAAGAAAAAGTCCAAAGTGATATGGGACGAGGTGAAAGCCGAGCTGGACGCGGCCATCGAGTTCGCCAAGAGCAGCCCATTTCCAAAACCGGAGGACGCATTACAGGACCTCTATGCCAATGCCTGACGCTTAACCCTTAAACGTTGAACCTTAAACCTGCAACCAGACTGATAATGGATACCGGCCTGCTGCTTTTGGGGCCATAGACTATAGTTACCGAATAGGAGTCAAGCATGTCTGACAGAATCCTGAGCGCATCCGCGGCCCTGGCGGAAGCCCTGCATGAAGAGATGGCGCGCGACGAGACGGTTTTTATCCTGGGCGAGGATTTGACCGCCCATGCCGGAATTTTCGGCCAGTTCAAAGGGATCCCCGAGAAGTTTCCCGGCCGCATCCTGGACACTCCCATCAGCGAGGCGGCCATCGCCGGCTGCGGGGTCGGATCGGCCTTGACCGGCATGCGCCCCATTGTCGACTTCCACTTCTCCGATTTCGTCACCTGCGGCATGGACGAATTCTGCAACCAGGCCGCGAAGATCCGCTACATGTCCGGCGGCCAGGTCAGACTGCCGATGGTGGTGTGGTGCCCGGACGGCGCCGGTCTCCGGGCCGCGGCCCAGCACAGCCAGTCGCTCGAGGCCTGGTTCGTGCACACTCCTGGGCTCAAGGTGGTGGTGCCCTCGGAGCCGGCGGACGTCAAAGGACTCATGAAAGCCTCCATTCGCGACGACGACCCGGTGATGTTCTTCCAGCACAAGCGCCTCTTTCGCCGCGAAGGCCATGTGCCGGCCGATCCCGAGTTCATCATCCCCCTGGGTTGTGCGGCCGTGAAGCGGCCGGGCAAGGACGTGTCGCTGTTGACCTACGGTTCGGGCTTCTTCCTCTGCATGGATGCCGCCCAGGAACTGGCCAAGGAAGGGATCGAGGCCGAGGTGGTGGACTTGCGGAGCCTGAAGCCGCTCGACATGGAAACC
>Ga0209288_10000179_pt1 | contig 20377 bp, 16 predicted proteins | sample PPLLaktember2015_4_FD_187261 | JGI IMG/M metagenome (GOLD analysis project Ga0209288, IMG submission 187261) | Freshwater sediment microbial communities from Prairie Pothole Lake near Jamestown, North Dakota, USA - PPLs Lake P8 Core (1) Depth... | ecosystem: Environmental > Aquatic > Freshwater...
AGGCGTCTCCGCCGCCGGTCAACATCCTTTGGTGCATGCGTTCGGCACGCAGCAGGAAGGTCTCGATCTTGGCCGTGATCAGCTGGGGAAAGGGCGAGCCGTCGGTTTCGATCGCCAGGAAGGGCAGATCGCCGATGTCCGTTAGGACCGCCCGCAGGGACGGGTTGGCCGGATCGGTGGCCATCTTGTTCCGGGCGGTCATGGTTTCGCTCAAGATCGCCTCCGAGATGCGGTTCGGCATGCACCCGAAGGGCCCGATGGCGATGACCCCGCAGGAATGGTGGATGATCTCCGTGAGCGAGCCGCCTACGGTCAGGACCGCTTCGCCGGTCAGGTTGGGGGAGAGGTGCGGGCTGGCGTTGGCGAGCACGGTCGCCACATCCAGGGTCTCGGCTTTCACCAGGCCGGAGCGGGCCAGAATCGATTTGATCTGTTTTTCGTAGCGGCCCTGAAAAAAGTTGCGCAGCTTCATTTTGAACTTCTGCATGGCGTTCATGGGGGTCTGGTTGAACCCGTGGTCCACCAGGTAATTGCAGTAGTGCACCCACTCGGCCACCGGCGCGCAGACGGTGGCGAATCCCTTCTCCGCCAGGCGTTCCGTCAGAAACTGGCGCGACAGGGCATCGCGGCGCACGAAGATCTCGCCGGTCAGGCTGATGGCCGGGACCTCGGCCGTCGGCCGCCGCAGGGGGACGCGGCGCAGGCGTTCGGCGCAGGCGGCGAGTCGCTTCCTCAGGAGGCTGAAATCGGCCTTTTCCATGACGGCCAGGATCTCGCGCCACTCCTCGTCGAAAAGCGTCATGGCGGCGGTCGGTTCGACGGCGTTGGCCAGCAGCATCGCACGGATGTCCTCCATGACATCGGAGACGACCACCGCCCACCAGGCGTGGCGCTCGAAATTCTTGTCCATCCCGACGTAGGAGTTGTCCGAGGACAGTGCCAGCAGGGCGACGTTCGGGATCTCCAGGCGGCGGACGAGATCCTCCATGAAGATGTAATACTGGCCGAAGCGGCAGGGGCCGGAGCCGGTCGGCATGAAGTAGACGACGACCTCATCCGGGCGCTTGCCGTTCTGGATGTAGCTGAGCAAGGTGCCGGTGGTCAAGATGAGCGGCAGGCACTCCTTGCAGGAGGTGTTGGCGCGCCCGAGCTTCAAGATGGCCTCGTCGTTCTCGCGGCCGGAGCGGGCATGCAGCCCGTAGCCCTTCAGGATGGCGGCTCCGGCCTCGGTGGCGAGCCGGCCCATGGAGGGGATGAGCACGGTGACCCGAGGGTCGGTCATGGGCACGACCTCTCCGGAGGAGGTTACCACTCGGGCGCGGCCGTCGCCGAGGAGGGTGCGGGCCGGGGTGAAGGCGCTTTGACGGGGGGTGATCAGCCGCCGGGCGAGCAGCTGGCGGTAGGCGTTCACGATATCGAGGAACGCCTCCACCCGGGTCTCGAGCCCGGCATCCGCCGTGTGGCTGTCGAGTTCCAGCGTCAACGAAGGCTTGCGGCCCATGATGTCACGGAAGTAGCTGATGACAAAGGAGTCCGGGCCGCATGAAAAATTGGTGATGTAGGTGCCGAAAAGCTGGGGATGTCTTTCGACCCGCCGCGCGGCCTTCATCAGCAGCTTACCCATGCCCCAGTACATGTGGCGTTTGGAGCGCTCCTGGTCCAGGTCGAGAAAGTCCAGCGGGATGACGGTGACCCCGCGCGAAGCGAACTTATGGGGGATGCCCATGTGGGCTTCCTCGGCGAATCCGTTGTAGGGCCGTGCGAAGATGACGACCCCGAACGTTTCCGGGTGGGCTTCCAGTTCGGCGAGCGCCTGCCTGCCGGCCGCCTGCATGGCGGCGAAGCAATCGAGCTGCCGCCGCCTAGCGACGGCGAAGGCCGCTCGCGCCGACGGGCGGCTGACGCCCATCTGCCCGGCGGTCTCCAGCAGCGGCGCTTCGGCGCTCGCAATGCCCTGCGACAGATCCAACAGCGGCGTCAGCAGTCGGCTGCCGCGCTGCTTGAGTCGATCCAGCGCCGGGCGGAAGGAGGTCTGCAGGTAGTAGGTCTCGCCTTGAACCAGAGGACAAACCTGCGACTGCTGGCTGCTGTCGTCCCCTAAATTGGGAACCGCCTTGAAGTGCGGCAGGAAGATGAAATCGACCGGCACTTCGCTCTTCAGCAGCGAATCGAAAAAGCCATGCGCCAGCTCCACGGGGTAGCAGAAGGCGGCACCGCGCTGGTCGATGCCCTCCTGGGTGGGCAGGTCCGGCAGGACCACCTCGTAGCCCAGCTGGCTGAAGAAGTTGGAGTAGAGCGGGTAGTAAGTGTTGATCAGAAAGCTGCGGTTGAGGCCGACGCGGCCCCGGGCGCCCGCTCCGCCGCCGGCTGCGGCCGTCACGCCATAGGTTTCAAAAATCAATTTCTGGCGCAGGCTGACCAAGTCGAGCTTTTGGATGTCATAAGTCACATGGTGGCGGAGGTTGTAATAGCGATTGCAGGCCCCCCCGAAGGGGTGCTTCTGGCCCTCCACCTCGATGACATTGATGGCACAACGCCGGTCGCACTTTTCTTTGCCGCCCCGGCAGGTAAACGAGCGGCCATAGACCACCTCCCGGCTGGCCAGCGCCTCCAGGTCGAAAAGCGCTTCGGCCATGAGCCCGTTTTCGATGCGCTTGCGGACCTCCAGGGCGACCCCGAACGCTCCCATCAGGCCGGGCTCCGGCGGTACGACGATCGGTTTTCCCACCAGCGCCGCCATGGCCAGCGGCACGGCTCGGTTGTAGCACACGCCGCCCTGCATGAAGACTTTCTCGCCGACCGGACGGTTGCCCTTGACCCGGTTGGAGTAGTTCATGCAGATCGAGTACACCAGGCCGCCGATGATGTCCTCACGGGCCATGCCCTCGTGAATCGCATTCTTGATGTCCGAGGCGATGAACGCGGCGCACTGGTCGTTGAAGTTGGGCGGACGTCGGCCCTGGAGGGCGACGGCGGCGATGTCCTCCATGCGCACGCCCAGCGTCTCGAATGCCGACTCCTCCAAAAACGAGCCGGTCCCGGCGGAGCAGGCCTCGTTCATGGCATAGTCCGAAGGGACCGAGTTGGTGATGTAGGTGTATTTGGCGTCCTGGCCGCCGATTTCAAAAATCGTATCGACCTGAGGGTCGAAGTGGACGGCCGCCGTAGCGTGGGCGATGATTTCGTTGATAACCCCGTCGGTGAGGGCGTGCAGCCCGGCGATCTGCCGGCCCGATCCGGTCACCCCCAGGCCGATGATGTGAATCCGCCGCGGGTCCACCTGATGCCGCACCTGCTCCAGGATCGAACGGTAGCAGCGCCGGGAAGCGCCCACCGGATCCCCGCTGGTGCGCAGGTAGTCCGAGGCCAGCAGGGCATGGTCGGATCGACGCAGCAGCACGGCCTTGGTGGTGGTGGAGCCCACGTCGAGGCCCAGAATGCAGACGTCTCCCGGCCGGATCCGATCGCGTGTGATCGTTTTGAAATCGACCTGGGCGGCGAAATCCTGAAGCGGTGCCAAGCGGTCGAAGGCCACCGCGCCCTCGACGAACAGGTGGGCCATCCCGGGGAACGGCGCGGTTTCGTGGGAGAGCGCCCAGAGGGCGGCTCCGAGGGCTTCGAAATAAGGGGCCTCCCGGGGGACGATCAATCCGGGGATTTCATGCCGCAGGTATTCGATCATCATGTGGTTCTGGGCGGTGCCGCCGGTGATCATGATGTCGCGGCGCTCGACCTTCTTGAGCAGTTCCAGGATCTTGTTGGCCATCATCTGGCACAGGCCGGCGGTTACCTGAGCCTTCGGGATACCCTTGTTGGTGGCGTGGGTGCAGTCCGATTTGCAGAACACCGAACAGCGGCCGGAAACGTGATGGGGCCGTTCCACGGCGGCGAACTGGGCGGCTTCCTCCAGACTGACGTTCATGCGCCGCAGCTGCTGCAGAAAAAACTCGCCCGTGCCGGAGGCGCATTTGTTGCCGGTGATCACGTTGGCGATGCGGGCAGCGCGGTCCAGTATATAGACCATGAAGGTCTCCCCGCCGGCGGACACGACGGCAGGGCAGTCGACCCCGGCGGGCTTCAAGAACGGATAGGCGCATTCGATCGCTTCCGGTTCCGAGATCGATGTCAGATTGACGAATTTGCGGAACTTGCGTCCGGTGGCGGCGATGCGGTCGAAGGAAGCCAGATCGACGCCTTCCAGAGCCCGTAGCAGGGTGCGTTTGGGGTCGCCTTCATGGACATGAACCGAATGGGCGATGACGCGCGGCGCGGAGGCGTCGCCGCCGCGGTCCTGTTCGACCTGAACCAGGGAGACCGTGGACGCGCCCAGGCACAAGCCAAGGGATTTGAGGGTATGGGTCATGGATGCCTCCCGCTTCTCCGAGCGGGCATTCACGCGCCGGGATGGGTTTGAGGTTTTGAACCGTTGTTCGCAAGCCACTCATCGCCGGGATATCCCGGACGGCCGCCGATTGGAAGAACCGGACCGCAGATGACCGCTGCACGCGAAACTCTATTACGGAATTATTGATAGTGCAAATCCGGGCATCTGGCAAGGGGGCTGGGGCACCTCCGAGAGGATTTCTGATCCTTTTCGGAAAACCGGCGTTAGTGGGCGCGCGCCGGTTTGGTGCGGTGTTCCCGGGCGGCGTCCTGGGGGTCGATGCGCCAGGTGACCAACGGAGACAGGGCATACAGCAGCATGAAGAAAAGGAAGCAGTAGCCGTAATAGGGTGTGAAAACCGAAATGAGCAGCAGCAGGGCCGCACGGGCCAGCCAGGGATGCCGGCTCATGAACCGGCCGGCATGCAGATAACGGATCGGATAGAGATTCATGAGGGCGGCCGCGGCAATCATCATGCCGAAGCAGACCATGCCCCAGAAGGCGATCGACCCCGACGCCTCGTTGACGCACTGGTTGAGAATGATCATGGGTGCCACCACCAGGAGCGCGGCCGCCGGGCTGGGCATGCCCTTGAAGAATCCCGGGATCGGATGCCGGTCCAGGGTGAAATAGATCAGCCGCATGATTCCGGCCAAGGCGTAGATCAGCGCGACGGCGGTGAAGGGCAGCTCCTGGAGGCGGGGATCGGCGAGGTCCGAGACCAGAAAGTAATAGATCCACGCCGGCGCGACGCAGAAGCTGACCGCATCGGAGATGTCGTCGAGCACCCCCCCGACGGTCACCCTGCGCGGCCGCGGGTCCTGCCCGGGCAGCGGTTCGGTCAAACCGAGCCGCCGGGCGACGGCGCCGTCCAGCTTGTCGAAGAGGGCCGCCCCGATCAGAAACAGGGACGCCTCCCGGATGCGGTCCTGGTAGGCGAAAAACACCGCCAGCAGTCCCATCATGGCGTTCATGACCGTCAGGGCATTGGGAAAAAACGCCAGGATCCGCCGGCGCAGCTGCACGTTGCCGAGGCAGAGGTCGTCGAGGCACAGCGTTCCGTATTTGCGGATGTATCCGGCGATCGATCCGAAATTGATGACGAAGAAGACGATCTCGATGAAGAACAGCGTCCGCAGGGGAGTCTCCCCCAGGCGGGAGATCCAGCCGTAGGCAAGAGAGGGAGTGCCGTTCGGGATGTAGAAGGCATAGGCATAGAGCAGGGCGCCCACCGGCGCGGCCACGATGGTGCGCAGGCGCGTGAACTCGCGGTACTCCAATTCCTGATCGAAGCGCAGGGCGACCCCGCGCATGAAGTGGGCGAAGTTGTCGCGCACCAGCACAGTGATCGCCAGAAAGAGCACCAGCACGGCGTGCAGCAGCTCTGTTTTCTTGGGGTCCGGCAGAATGTAATGCAGCCGCCACATGCAGCCGACGGCCACCAAGGGAAAGATGATGGAGTAAATGAGCTTGTCGAGGATGCGGTCGGCCAGTTGGGCCATCTGGGGGTAGGGAAAAAATCGGGCGGCAAACCAGCCGTCGACCAGGTCGAAGGTCATGGAGACGAAGAGCAGGATGACCCCGAGCATGTAAAGCGTGGGGTTTTGGTTCCACATCACGGCCACGGCGCACAGCATGCCGCCGAACACGAGCGGCAGGCGTCCGTAGACCAGAATGGCCGTGATTTGCTGGGGTAATCGCCCCTTGTGTTGGGCCATGTCGGTAACCGCCTGCTGAGATCAACCGCGAATCGCACCAATGGTAAAACCTTCTCAACTTATAGGAAATAGGGTGATTGAAGTCAAGGAATAGAGAGGCCGCCGGCCCGTCTGAATGCGGTTTCTGGTCGATTGCCGACTTGCCAACCGCGCACCTTGCACGCGGTTGCAGGTTCAACGTTGAAGCACCGGCGTGCGCTGGCCTTTCCGGCCGATGGCCGAAAATCCAAGCTGCCCGCTCTGCGGCCGGGCGTTGACTCCGGCCAGGGATATCGGCTATGGATGGCGGCCAAAACCCGAGGGCGCCATGCAAGCTTCCATCTATCAAAAAGTCGGCATCGCCTCGCTGGTCATGATGGCTTCCGTTTTTCTCAGCCGCGTGATCGGCCTGTTGCGCGAAATGGCCATCGCCTGGCGGGTCGGCGCCGGCCCGGAGGTGGACGCCTACCAGATCGCCTTCATTCTGCCGGAAATTCTGAACCACGTGGCGGCGACCGGATTCCTCTCGGTGACCTTCATTCCGCTTTTCACCCGCCGGCTGATCCAGGAGGGCGAAGCCGAGGCCGGGCGGGTATTTTCCATTCTTCTGTGCGTTTTCGGCAGCGCCGCATCGCTGGGAGTGGGGATCGCCATGGTCTTCGCCTCCGAGCTCGTGGCCTGGGCCGCGCCGGGTTTGGAAGACCCGGAGGCGATGGCCGCGGCCGTGCGCATGACCCGCATCATCCTGCCGGCCCAGATTTTCTTTTTTGCCGGCGGCCTGCTGATGGCCGTGCAGTTTGCCCGCGAGCATTTTTTTCTGCCGGCCCTGGCGCCGCTGATCTACAACCTGGGGATCATCGCCGGCGGCCTTCTGCTGGGACCGTGGCTGGGGATCGAGGGGTTCGCCTGGGGTGTCCTGGCCGGCTCACTCGGCGGCAACCTGCTGCTGCAGTGGGTGGGGGCGCGGCGGTTGGGCCTGCGGTTCCGGCCGGTCTGGGACTGGCGTCATCCGGATGTGCGCACCTACCTGTGCCTGACGCTGCCGCTCATGATCGGGCTGACCATGACTTTTTCGACGGAGTTTTTCTTCCGGTTTTTCGGTTCCTACTTGCCCGCCGGCAGTATTGCCGTGCTAAATTTCAGCCTGCGCGTGATGCTGATCTTGGTGGGGATCTTCGGCCAGGCGGTGGGCACGGCCTCGTACCCGTTTATGGCGCGGCTGGCCGAGGAAAACCGGCTGGACGAGATGAACCGGCTGATGAACCGGACCCTGCGCTATCTGGCCCTGCTGATTCCCTTTTCGGTTCTGCTCATGGTGTTGAGCCCCGAGGTCGTGCGCATTCTTTTCGAGCGCGGGCGCTTCGACCCGTCCGCCACCCGGGTCACGGCCGCCGTGCTGGTGTGGTTTTTGGCCGGGGCCGTCGGCTTTGCGGCCTACACGGTCGTGGTGCGCGGCTACTTCGCCACGCGCAACACCCTGTTCCCGGCCGTGTTCGGAACGGTGGCCGTGGTGGCGAGCCTGCCGCTCTATCCGCTCGGAATCGTTTGGATGGGCGTGGAGGGCGTGGCTCTGGCGATATCCGTTTCCGGCATCCTGCAGGTCGGGGTCCTTTTCATCCTCTGGAGCCGCCGCAGCCGCAACGCAGGGCAGGGCGACGTCATGCGGTTCTATCTGAAGGTGGCTTTGTTGAGCCTGGTCTTGGCGCCGTTGCTGGCTGTGATCCGCGGCCTGGCGATCGATGTGGTGGACCCCTCCGGCCTGGTCGGCAGCCTGACGATTGCGGGGCTGGTGGGAGCCGCCTTCGCTGCGCTCATGCTGTTGGCCGGATACGGGCTGAAGATCACCGAAATCATCGAGCTGAGGGAGAGGGTCTTCCGAACCGTCCATTTCAGGCGTTGAATGATGGAGGCCGGTCATGTGGCTCGCGACGAGAGATTCATGGCAGGTCTGAAGAACCTTCTCTGAGATGGCCGTAGCTTTTGAACATTACCAACAGACTCCTTTACCCTTTGCGCATGGAGAAGCGAATGAACCCCCCCAAACTCCACTATGGTTGGATCGTCATATTCATGGGCATGCTGACCACCATCGCTGCCCATGGCTTCGGCCGTATGGCCTACACCATCATCCTGCCGGCCATGAAAGATGGTCTCAAGTTCGACTACACCCAGCTGGGCCTGCTGGGAACCGGGAATTTCGTCGGCTATCTGACCATGGCCATCATCGGAGGATTTCTCGCCACCCGTTTTGGAACTCGCATCGTCATCACCCTTGCCCTCATCCTGTTGGGGATCACTCTCACGCTGACCGGCCTCGCTCAATCCTTTGGTTATGCCCTCGGCATGCGATTTCTGACCGGCTTAGGCAACGGCGCCGCATATGTCCCGGCCATGGCCCTCGGCTCGGCCTGGTTCGCCATGAAACGAAGAGGTTTTGCCACCGGCATCGTATCCGGGGGGATCGGTGCCGGCACGCTCATCTCAGGCCTTCTGGTTCCCCCTATACTTTCCTCCTACGGGATAGAAGGCTGGCGGCATGCGTGGTACATCCTGGGCGGGATCGCCCTGATCATCGCCGCCATCGTGTTTGCCCTGATTCGCAGCCGGCCGGATGAAAAAGGCCTTCAGCCGGTCGGCACTTCTGAAAAAGATGCGCAGTCTGCAGCTCCCACCGGGCCGAAGGCCTCAACGCTTCAATGGTCCAGCGTGTACCGAAGAGGGTCGGTGTGGTATTTGGGCTTGGTCTATTTCTTTTACGGTTCTTCTTATATTATCTACATGACCTTCTTTGCAGCTTATCTCGTTAAGGAGATCGGCTTGACTCAAGCATATGCCGGCGGGCTGTGGGCCATGGTGGGTGCGCTGAGCACCTTTTGCGGGGTGATCTGGGGAGGCATTTCCGATCGCCTCGGCCGGAGCCGCGGCGCGGCGCTCGCATATCTCGTGCTGGCTATGTCTTACGTGGCTTTCGCCTTGATAAGAGCGCCGTTCGGCTTCTATCTTTCCGCCATCCTGTTCGGCCTCACCGCATGGAGCGTTCCGACCATCATGGCGGCGGCGGCCGGGGATTTCGTGGGCCCGCGTCTGGCGCCGGCCGGCCTCGGGTTCATCACGCTTTTCTTTGGAATCGGCCAGGCGGCGGCGCCGGCCTTCGGGGGGTATCTGGCGGACCTCAGCGGGTCCTTCACGCTGCCGTTTCTCGTGGCCGGAGGGATTTCGCTAGTCGGAATGGTCGCTTCGTTGTTTCTGAAAAAACCCGCTTGAGCCCTTCGGCCGCTATTCGCCGCGAGGCGGGGGTTGCCACCGGCATATACCAAACAGCGGCAATAGTTGAATCGAAACCGGCGGATGGGTCTTCTTGGTTGACAACCAAAAGAGGCGTTCCCATACTTCGGGGCAGACGGTCGGCTGGAGCGCAATCATATTCTCGGGCAACCGTTGCCCCCCAAAAGCGAATTCTTATCCCTCGAATCGATTCGGAGGAAAGGTTGAAGGTGCTCAAGCAGCAAGCCAAGATTGAACGCCCCAAAAGGAAGAGGCAATTCGGGAGCGGGCACTAAAATCCGAGGATGGGCCAAGCCTGTCGCCAAAGGTAAGCGCATGAAGGAGCAGCAGCCGGAACGAGGTCCTGTACCGAATGATCGTGAGTTCACTTGCAAGGTGCGCTTCGAGGCGACCATCCATGCCGGTCGCAAGGCCAGGCATGCCGACTGGATGAATTATCTCGACGTCGACCGTGTTCCCGACCCGAAAAACCAGGTTCGAGCCCTGCTTACGGCCGATGACTGCGTGCGGCTGCTCGAGCAGGGATTCGAAATACGCCTCCATCACGCCCATCCCGTGCGTCCGCTCGATCCCGCGCTGATCGAGACGGACGAGTCCGTGCGTCGCTGGCTCGACGAGGGACTACGGGGCATCGGTCGTCCCACGCCGCCGAAGAGATCCACGGGGCCAGAGGGCACATGATGTATCGCACGGTCGCACAGATAGACTCGGTAATGGAGCTGCTCGCTGCGTGGTTCCCGCAATTGTGTGCCCGCATGGAGTTGCCGAATCGATCGATTCAGGGCCGACGGATCTTCGCTCTCCGAATGCGGGCCGGGGGCGGCTCGAACCGCCGCGGAGTTCTGCTCGTTGGCGGGATGCATGCGCGTGAGCTGATGAACCCGGACGCCATCGTCGAGCTTCAGCTCGACCTCGTTCGGTGCTACTTGAACGAGACGGGCCTGGTGCTCGGCGGCCGGACTTGGTCGGCGCAGGATATCAAGGTGATGCTCGAGACACTCGATATCTGGATGCTGCCATGCGCCAACCCCGACGGGCGGGAGTACGTCATGACCGTTGACGACTTGTGGCGACAGAACCGGCGGGACAATCCCGGCACCTCATGCGGTGGGGTCGACGTCAATCGCAATTTGGATTTCGTGTGGGGTGTGACCACGAGCCACACGTCCTGCAATCCCTGCCTGGAAACTTTTGTCGGGGCCGGTGCGTTTTCAGAGCCCGAGTCGCAAAACATCATGCACCTTTGCGACACGTACCGGATCGACGTGTTCGTCGACGTGCACTCTTACAGCGAGCTTGTCTTGTACCCGTGGGGCCACGCCCCGACACAGACCACGGATCCCAGCCAGCGGTTCACCAGTCTGGCGACCGGGACCTGCATGCCATTGAGCCCGCCCGGCCATCAGGAGTACCTCTTGCCGCGGGACCAGCTCCGTTTCCAAACCGTCGCCGGGCGGATCGTGGATGCGATCCGGGCGGTCCGAGGCCGGAACTACACCCCGCAGCCGGGTCGGGCGCTCTACGCCACCACCGGCACGAGCTCGGACTACGTCTACAGCCGCCATATCGCGAACCCTGCGCTCCGCAAGACGTATGGCTTCGCGTTCGAAACCGGCCCTTTCGCTGGAAACCTCCGCGACTCGTTCCATCCGGCCGATCCGACCCTCATCAAGCGCGACGCCAAGGCCGGCATGCTCGCCCTGATCCAGCAATCTATCTGCGCGATCGAGTTCATTGGGGCGATGTTGCCTAGCCGCACGACCGACGTGCAGGCGTTCCGCGACGTGCGTGACGAGCTGTTCGCGACGACCGAGGCGGGCCGTGGGTGGATCTCCCTGTACGAACGCATCCAGATTCCGCTGTTGGGCGCAGTTTTATCCGATGAGTCGCTCACCCGACAAGCGATCCGCTTGTTGGAACGGGCTCGCAAGCTTTTCAAAAACGACGAGGCGATCGTGAGCGATAGCGACGTGCAGCGGGGCCTGGCGCTCCTGGAAGCGCTCGCCCACCGCGAGACGTTGGCTGGCCTGCGCCGCGACCTCGCTACCGTTCGCAAGCAGCTCAAGAAAGCGGGCGGCGAGAGCGTGCGCACGATGCTCGAAGACCTCCTCAGACCTCGACGACGCCCGGTTCGGAAGGCCCCCCGGTGAACTCCGTCCGAGATTCGTCAACGACCGAGCCTGGGTCTGGGTTCAGGCGCTCGCCGCGCTCCGCTGTAATTCATTCTGACGTCCTTTTTCTTGGTGTTTGCATTCATTGCGGGTACCCTCACCTTCACCCTATCTCCCGACGCCGTGGCGGCATTCCAGAAACAGAGCACGACTTGAAAGACTCCTATGAAGACCCTGCTCAAAGAAATTCATCACAATCCCCTGCTCTGGCTATTGCTGTTCGTGCCCGTGGTGTTTGCCACCGCAAAGCTCAAGCCCGAAGCGCTTCATGTTGGGCGCGTCGTTTCTGCTCGGCGGACTCAGGCACCACGTGCAGGAATACAACCGGATCAGCGCCCGCCTGCAGGCCGGCCTGCTCTTCCTGGCCACGATCGCGCTGTTGATTCCTTCGGCGGTCTCGCAAGCCGACGCCGCCACGGCGGCGGCGTTCACCAGGAAGTTGAGCGTGGGTCTGGTGGTGCTGCTCATCGTGGCCTACGGGCTGGGCACGCTGTTCTCGCTCAAAACACACCGCGAGCTGTTTGCCAGCGCGGAACATGGCGAGGCTGGCGAAGCGCCGTGGCCTATGGGTCTGGCCCTGGCCACGATAGCTGCCGTCACGGTGCTGGTGGCGCTGGTGAGCGAGGTGTTCGTCGAGTCGGTTCAGAAGGCGGCGGAGGCCTTCGGGATGACTCCGGCGTTTGTGGGATTCATCGTCGTAGCGCTTGTCGGTGGCGCAGCGGAGATGGCCTCGGCGTTTTCAGGCGCGCGCAAGAATCGGCTGGACCTGAGCGTGGGCATCGCCTTGGGGAGTGCGTCGCAAATCGCGCTTTTTGTCGCGCCGGTGCTGGTGCTCGTCAGTTATGTTATCGGGCCGACGCCGATGGACCTGCAATTCTGGCCAGGCGCCGTGGTGATGATCCTCATCGCCATCCTCACGGCGGCGCTCGTCACGAACAGCGGGCGGTCGGCGTGGTTCGTCGGGGTGCTGGTGCTGATGGTCTATCTCATCTTCGCGATGACGCTTTACCTGTTGCCACCCCAAGTTAAATGAAGCGACCTTCCACCCGAACATAACAGATAGGGGAGTTCTCTCGCGCCGTCCAGCAGTATCAGGCCGGTCCGAGCCGCTCTGATACCGGCCGCCGCACACCCAACTGAGCAGAAGATTCGCGCCGGCCACATCCAGGCTTGACAGTGGCCGGCTGCGCCCATAACTTAAAGCAGCCAAAATCCGGCCGAACATGTACGATGTCCCCCCTTCAGCCAATCTGCAGGAGCAGACGCCATGAAAGACCCCCTGCGCAGGAAACACACCTTGCTGATTGATCTCGAGAAACTCAACACTCTCAACGCGGAAGGCTGCCCTGCCTGTGGCCAAAAATTCACTTTAGGAGAGACCGCTGTTTTGGCCTGCGGCTTTTGGGAAGGGGCCCCGCGCATCATCCATGAAAACGATGCCGTCTGGGACCCGAAGACAGCCTCATTTATGGAGCGCAAATGCTACGAATCCCGCAATGCCTGACATATCCGCACCTCGCTTAAATTTTTCCGATACGGAATTTTACGATGAGGACTGACAGACTCATCCCGCGGGCCATCTTATAAAACAATGCAGCCTATTAAAGACGCACTGCGGCTCAAGATGGCCGGTTTGCTGTTCATGGTGCTCGGCTTTGTCGGCTTCAGCGTAACCGGCGATAAAATGGGGGACATTGGAAATCTCTTGACCGATTCCCCGCGCGGCTTTGCGTTCTTCGCGGGCACCTGGCTTGTTGCTGCCCACCTCTTTGCCTTCGGCTTGATCATCCTCCTCGCCGGTCTGAAAAATGTTCCGTTGTTGACAAGCACACGCGCGCGCCGCGGCGCATGGCGAAAGCTAAGTGGGTCCACGCTCATTATTCTGTGCTTCGCGTATGTGGGCCTTGTCGACATGCCCGCGTTCAAGTTCATGGACGAGACTGGGTGGATATTGCTGCCCAGTCTGGCAGGCTTTCTCATTTCGGCGCGAATCGGCTTCCAACTCCTTCGCAGCGGCTGGAAGTATGACGTGGTGTCGGCCGAGCAACTGCTGGCGGCCGATCCGCGCCCTCCCGTGGTGTACCTTCGGTCGTTCGAGGCTGATAGTGAACTCTTCCTGCGGCCGGATGGTTTCTGGAACAAGGCAATGACCCTTATCTTTGACTATGCGGTGACGTTCAGTCCGGAGCAGGAACTTGCCGAGATTCTGAATCGCGTGGGGCCGGTGATCGCAATCGGCAAGCCAGGCGAGCCGCTGCCGGAACTGGGTGCGGCAAGGCTCTACGTCGGCGATGCGGACTGGAAAGCCAAGGTCATTGATTTGATGGCGCGATCCGGACTCGTGATCATACGCACGGGGTCGACGCCAAATCTGCAGTGGGAGATCGAGCAGACCATGGAACGTGTGCCGCACCGGCAGATTCTGTTCGTGAACCTCGGCGACGTTAAGAAGACGGCCGTGTTCGATCAGTATTTCGAACAGCGCTTTGGCCCCGTTATTCGGTCAACTAAGACAGCCGAGACACCGGTTTGGATGAAGCTGATTTCCTCGGGCAGGTATGTGGCCGGCAAGATCATCTACTTTGATCCGTCCCTGCAGCCACGGGAAGAACCGATCCGGCTCAAGCTCAGTTGGGCGGCCTTGGCGCTAGGGCTGATGCGCCCGTACAGAGATCCGATTCAAACGGCGATGAAGAATGTGTTTGCCTCACTGGGTCTGCCGTGGAACCCACGCAACAGCCAGACGGCCGCGGTCTTGCTTGCGATGTTCGCTGGAGTTTTCGGACTCCATCATTTTTACCTCGGCGATCGGCGGCGCGGTTTCAAATATCTCGTTTTCTTTTGGACCGTCATTCCGATGTTTGTCGGATGGTACGACACAGTGAAGTTGGCGCAGATGGAGCCTGGCGAATTCGGCACGAAGTATCCGCCAAAGCAGGCCGTTGGCGTACCGGCCCGAGTTGAAAGCAAACAAATTGGCTAAGCCACGTCTCATAAGGAGCGGGTTCGGGGCGATCAGGGACTGTGTCGATTTCGGTGGCGCCGTCGGATGGAATATCATTCAGGCCAAAACAACTGGTCTCAATCAGGATGGCCAGGTTGTCATCGAGTTTAGGCGGACCTTTAGGGTGTGCAGGCGGGGCCAGGTTCCGAAGCCTAGTCGTCCCTGGCGGTGCTATGAAGTCAAGCCGGTGCAAGCCCGCCAGGAGGTGCATGCAGTATTCCGTGCTTGCGCTTGATCATAGGAGGGGACTCTTAAAAAGGAGGTTGAATCTTATGGCACACTCGTTGTCATGTGTTATCCGACCAAGCTGTTTGCTAACCTTGCAGACCACACCTACATCAAAAGCGGCACGGGCAGGAAGGCCTGGGGTTGTTGGGGCGGCAAATCCGGCGGTACCGAGGTTGCGGGGAGGAACGGGCAGTACAAAGCGGGCTGAAGCCCTCGCCGAACCGAACGAACGCGCCGGGATCAAGTGCTACCTCATCAACGGGGTGTGCCACCAGTCGGCCAGCCGCATTCTATTTCCTGCTGGCATTACGGTCAGAGGCGCTCGCGGATATGACGTCTCGGAGGCCTTGTTCGGCACCTATGGCAGACCCAGAGGCCCTACTGGCACATGCCTCTCTCCTTTCCATAAGCATGCCGACGTCACCGGCGATCTGCTGGGATGCGTTGAGACCCGTGTGACACGCAGCAGGTGGCTCGAAGGGTCCCACAGCAATATCGACCAATGAGCGCAAGCGGGAGCGAGAATATCTTAAGGGCGTACTGGCTATTTATGGAAAGGATGAACGGAAACTCTGGTCCGCTAGAGGATTGAGGGGCCCCGACCTGGCGGAATTTCACCTCAAGCTCTTCATGTACAAAGCCCAATACAGCTTGGGGTCCAAAGTAAACAAATCATTGTCTGCCAAGCTGAAGGATATCCGCATGTCGACCGAATGGTCGCGAATGAAGATCGAGGACTTGTTCGCCAATAAAGAGATGAAGGCTAGTGAGCTCGTGAATGCTCTTAACAAGGAGACTATCCTGTTCCAAGAGGCAGTGGCTAACGCCCTTAAGGCCGATCAGTACAAGCTGCTTTTTGGCCTGAAACCCGGCGATACCGTGATACTGGCCGACCCACGCATCGTGAAGAAAGTCTATGGTGGCAACTAGTTGAGTCTGAAGTACCTTTAAAACAAGCAAATGGATATCTATGTGCGATGCAGGAAGAGCTTAACCACGGCCCTCGCCTTACCGACGAGGAGTACGATAACGGGATAATCGAGCTTCACCGGGACCTGCCACCAATGCCCTCTGAGCAGCAGGACAGGCAGAAGCGCCGCATGGCTCTGAACCTTGCCATTGACCACCGACTGGGGCGCGAATTCCCTCAGGAACGCCGCGAGTTGCTGTGGGCGATTCAGCAGCGGGTGGAAAAGAGACGGCTGTGGCTTGCTTTCAAGTATCCGTTTCGAAGGATTTTCGCAAAGACCCTTGCCCGAGGTGCTCAGGGCCTGGCGGGTTACCTTGTGGATGAGTACGCTGACGAAGAGCGAGCTCAAGAGTTTTTTCGGCGTCGATGAAGGGCAGCGGCCGGCACTGCCCATTGACATAGACCAGCTAAAGGATCCTCGAGGCGGCAGGTAACACAGACGCTGCTGTTTCTTGGAGGGGGAAGTTCAATCTTGCTGAATCCCTAACCCGGTATTAGCTTGCATTTGTGAAAACGCCAGCGCCAACTAGAGAACAGGCGAGAAGGCGGGGCAATTCGATATCGGGGTTTCTATCGACAGTTGAAGGCCGCGAGCGGCCGGCGCTGTTCTGGGCTTTCAGCTGCTTCTTCAGCCTGCTGTGCGGACACTACGTCATTCGGCCGATGCGGGATGAGATGGCGGTGGCCGGGGGCGTCGAGCACCTGCAGTGGATGTTCAGTGCCACCTTCATCGCCATGCTAGCGGTCACGCCGATGTTCGGATGGGTGACCCGACGATTCGCACCGCCGCGTTTTCTTCCTTACATCTACAGCTTTTTCATCGCCGGGCTGCTGCTCTTCTACGCGCTCTTCACATCCGATATAGCCGATGCCTGGGTGGCGCGCGCCTTCTTCGTATGGGCAAGCGTTTTCAACCTGTTTGCCGTCTCGGTGTTCTGGAGCCTGATGGTCGATATTTTCGACAACCAGCAGGCCAAGCGTCTTTTCGGAGTGATCGCGGCGGGCGGAACCGCCGGAGCGCTTGCGGGGCCGGCGATGACAGCCGTTTTGGTCTTGCATCTGGGGACAGCCAACCTGCTGCTGCTGTGCGCTGCGTTGCTGGGATGGGCGGTTTTGTGCACGCGACGGCTGACCGCATGGAGAGGGGCTGCGGCTCGCCAGCGGGCCAAGTCCGAAGGTCATGCGACCGATCCGGGCCGAGACGTTGCGCTGGGGGGATCGATTCTGGCCGGCATACGGTTGATCGCCCGCTCGCCTTACCTCGCCGGGATTTGTCTTTTGATGCTGCTCTTCACCACCCTTGCGACCTTTCTCTACTTCCAGCAGGCACAAATCGTCCGCGACAGCTTCAAGGACTCCGCACAACGCACCGCATTCTTTGCCGGTATGGACTTGGCGGTCAACGCGCTCACGCTTTTCATACAGGGTTTTCTGACCGCACGGATCGTTGCTCGAATCGGGCTCGACTGGGCGCTCGCGTTGGTGCCGATCTTGCTCGCCGGCGGGTTTTTGCTCCTGTGGATGGCGCCCGGTCTGGCCGTAATCGCCTGCGTGCAGGTGGCCCGCAGGGCCGGTGAATATGCCTTGACGCGCCCCGCCCGCGAAATGCTTTACACGGTGCTGGGCCGGGAGGAGAAGTACAAGGCCAAAAATGTGATCGACACGGTGGTCTATCGCGGCGGGGACGCCGTCAGCGCCTGGGTCTTTGCCGGTCTGCAGGCGATAGGGGTGTCGGCGGCCGGCATCTCCTTTCTTGCGGTGCCGCTCTCTCTGGCGTGGGCCATTACCGGCTTCCGCCTCGGCCGCCGCCGGGAAAAGCTTGCCGCCGATCGCGCCGAAAACGACATAACCGGAGGAACGGGATAATGATCGGACTTAAACTAAGTCGCAGGAGCTTTCTTCTGGCGGGCGTTGCCGCAGCAGCCGGTGTCGGATTCGGAGCGAACAGGGCCTCGGGCCGGTCCCAGGCGCCGATCTTGCGCCGCATCCCCGCAACGGGGGAGGAACTGCCCGTGATCGGACTGGGCACCTCCGGCACGTTCGACGTCGGCAGCGCTCCGGAGGAGCGGGCCAGCCTCGCAGAGGTGCTCAATTCATTCTTCGCAAACGGCGGCAAGGTGATCGACTCCTCGCCCATGTACGGCCAAGCCGAAACCGTGGTAGGCGCTCTCTTGGACGCCATGAACCCGCGTCCCCCGGTCTTTGCCGCTCCAAGGTTTTGGACCGACGGAAAACAGGCCGGGATCGACCAGATGCAGGCCTCCATGCGGCTGTGGGGGGTGCCGGTCGTCGATCTGATGCAGATCCACAATCTACGCGACTGGAAAACTCATCTGGCGACCCTGCGAGAATGGAAGAAAGGGGGCCGGATCCGCTACATCGGCATCACCACCTCTCATGGCCGCTCCCATGCGGAGATGGAGGATCTGATGAGGACCGAGCCTCTCGATTTCGTCCAGTTCAGCTACAGCCTCGATGAACGCGAGGCCGAAAAGCGCCTGCTGCCCCTGGCGGCGGAGCGCGGGATCGCGACCCTGATCAACCGTCCCTTTGCCCGGGGAGGCATGTTCCGCAAAACGAAGGGCAAGCCGCTTCCGGACTGGAGCGGCGAGTTCGACTGCCGCAGCTGGGCCCAGTTCTTTCTGAAATTCGTTGTCGGGCATCCGGCAGTCACCTGCGTCATTCCGGCCACGTCCAGAGCGGGCCATGTCAAGGACAATCTGGGGGCGGGCTTCGGCCGGCTTCCGGACGAAGCCATGCAGCGGAGGATGTTGAAGCATTTCGAATCGTTGTAGTTCCGCGGTGGAATAAAGATTGAATCGATACCTTTGATCAGGTAATCCCAATCCCCTTCCGCACAAGATATGATTCGAGTCAGGCACGCAGTATAAACCTTGGCAGTCAGTAAGAATTGCACTTTCTGAGACAATGAAGATGTCATCGAACATGCTGTGGACTATGGGAGGGTGTTTTAAAGAATACCGATGGTTCGATCAGCGGATTCAATCAGATCGACTATCGAAGAATAATCGCAAGCTGTAATGCGGCCACTTCGGACACCGGGTCTATGCCCCGCAGGGAGCAGTCCGGTTTTAGGGCCTTGACCACCAGTTGTTTTTCCAAGAGGGTTTGAAGGTGACCCGCAGCCGGGAATCGGGCTTCGGACCGGCAAAGATGAACTGCGTCCTGCAGCAAACAAAGGGTGACCGCATGGCCTCTTGATAGCATATCTGATGCCATCGTCAACGTTCGTTCGGCTTCGGCGGTATCCGGACCGTTCTTGAGAAGAATGGCGACCTTCATGTTCCGATTCCTTAGAAAATCAGCTGGAGACGGTGACTCGCCATCAAATCGGCGATTTTTTCATGTGCGATCGGCTCAAGGCCTTCCACAAGGTCTTCCGAGTTTATGCCGCGCTGCCGAAGCGAATCCGAGTCTACGTAAAATTCGGCTGGAGAGTCCTTTTTTTCATAAAGGCCCCGAGCGATAATTTCCTCCAGCGTCGCGCCGAGTGACAGCCACTCGCTTTGGCCGGGGTCTTGATTGGCTTGGGCCAGGTAAACACCATCGTCCATGAGCACCACGATCGGCCGGAACCCCAGAGAGAGTGACCCATTGGCGTGTCGCAATGCTTCGGCCGCTTGAAACCCACCGTAAGGACCGTGCCGGACTACCATCAGAATATCCCGGTTCATGGCATTCTCCATTCAAGATCCGACGCTGAGCAGAACATCGGTACAGTCCAATAACTCGAAAAGGCTTCTCAGGGTGCCCGGGTTGGCTCCCTCGATGAATTGCTCCTTCCGTAGACCACGGAAGCTGAAGCATGTTCCTCAGACATCCAATTGCAGTCCACGCTCGATGAGACCCGAAAATGCCTTTTCCGCATTGGGCGCGCCGGATACCCGCTGCCCTTTCAGGAAACAATAGGTGCCGTCTCCCGATCCCACCACCGCAACCCGATGACCCTTCCGCAATGCAGCATCGGCAATGCCAATAACCGTATCCAGGTCCTGCCCACTATAAGGTGGAGACGCAAGAATAAGAGTGATTTGTTTCATACGGTCTCCCATCGAAAGCAATCATTCACTTGAGCGATTTATAGTTTATCTCGGTATCACCTGCAAAGCGTTTATCGGATCTGCTGCTCATCATTGCAAGTCTTTTCCGACCTACTTCGGGCTTTTCGTAGGTGCCTCGATGTCTCCCGTAGCCAAAATGAAAGCGCCAGTTGATAGAGTGGTTGGAAAAATGCGCTCGAAAAATGCGGCTGTTTTTCCACCACTATGCAAATGGACCGCCGTTCGAACGCGCATATTCCTTATTGGGAGCCCTTGAAACATTGATCTGGCTTCGCCGACAGTGTGCCAATGGGCACCGCGATAAGCCCCCTTCCCACCCTTCCTGCCCTTCTGCAGCCAGAGAAGACTTTTCCGGTTGAGCAACCCGATGGCAAACCTCCTACGGGCCACTCGGAGTATCTCACGAACGGCGGCCACTTCATCCGGGATAAAGCAGAGTGCGGCAATCGAGATGACCAAATCGAAGCTCGCATTGCGAAATGGAAGCGACTGGCCATCGGCTACTGCATAATATGACCCTGCTGTATCCCTTCGGCAGGCATACTCCACGTACTCG
>Ga0209288_10000188_pt1 | contig 19921 bp, 31 predicted proteins | sample PPLLaktember2015_4_FD_187261 | JGI IMG/M metagenome (GOLD analysis project Ga0209288, IMG submission 187261) | Freshwater sediment microbial communities from Prairie Pothole Lake near Jamestown, North Dakota, USA - PPLs Lake P8 Core (1) Depth... | ecosystem: Environmental > Aquatic > Freshwater...
TTCGCCGGTAAACAAATCCGCTATTGAATCTTCGCTATTTTCCAAAACAGCATCGTTGAAATTTATATCTGATAGTGCCGCATCACTTGCTCCGTATTGAACATCTAAACTATTCAAGAAGTTAATCGACATCTTCGGCACTCTGGTAATCATCCCCTGCGAAGAACCGTAAGGCGTTCCCGTTACCATCCGCATAGGAACAAGTTTGCTTCTGTATTTCTTTCCAACGTGCGCCTTTTGTGCTGTTTTAGTTGTGCCGTCAAGTTTCAAAGTTATAGCGCCAGAACTAACAACGGCATCATCGAATACAACGCCATCAGCAAGGACAGAAACTGTTTCGCCATTAAGATACGACAAACCGGATACGGTTGAAAATCTGTCGCCGGACATTACAGACTGGCCTTCCCAAGTTACATCATAGCCATTAGAAGTTACTTTTTCAGCAGTTGAATACGTCAGGCCGCAATCGAGGAAATAAGCATCGTTGATATAATTACCGAAGTTGCGATTTGCAAACTTCTCAATAAACACGGTTTCTGTTCCAGAGATATTTCTTTTTACTGCAATCCACACTTCATCTTCGGTAATACCAGGTATAACACAAACACTCTTAACGATACCGTCTATCGGAACTTTGAACCAAGCTATAACTTTTTCTGCCTTCTCATAAACCATAGCAACAAGCGAACCATCGTCAAGGCAACACCATACTATTGAATCTGGATTGTGTTGGTAAGCAACACAAGTTATACCTGAATCGGTGATATGTTCAGCCATTGCAGTTAGGTCAAGTGAACGGTACTTATCGCCATCGTAAACTAATTCTCTTAATTTCCTGCCAACGGAATCCACGAATAACATCTGGTCGTTGATTGTTATTGACTGGATATTATTACTGCCGTGAGTTGACTGTTTCCTGACGGTAGCATTTGTTGGCGTAATAAACTGTTCCATTTTATTAGAACCAACACGCCATTCATCACCGGAAGTCCCAATAACCAACGCTTCCTGTGCTTCAATCCATCTTGCATCATTGGCAGTAGGTACTACTCTATCGAATGAATCAGCGTCTTTTACGTCACTCTCGAAATCCTCGTAGTCTCCCGTTTGGCTTAACCATACTTTCAGTAGTTTAGGTTCGACGTGACCAGGTACGTTATCGAATAAAACCTGTGTCTGAATATCAGTCATTCCAAGATATGAGCATCTATCTTCAAAGAAAGCAACTGAACAGGGATAACCACGCAAAGGCGACCACGCGCCTTCTGCCCAACGACGTGTAGCAGCAGTTGTTCCAATACCAGATACTACAATTATATTGGCGGAAGATGAGTCGATTATAGATAAAATTCTTACCACGCAATCTTGTGTACCATTGGTAACTGTTATGTTAGCCCGTAAATAATAATCTTTATCAGTTGGTATGCAGGCCGTAACGACCGCACGATATTGAACATTATCAGCTTCTTCTATTCTGGTAAGTGATATATTTATATCGTGGTCCCAATCCTGAATATCAACAGTTTCCCATCCGCCGCCATTTTCGTTTCTTTGAAGTTCGACCGTCGCAGAATTTATATGGGCCTGCAATGTATATCTCATTGAACCTTTTATGTCTATCGCCGGACAGATAATGAACGGCAGTGCGGTTCTTGGTGTGTAAGTTCCAGTAGTGCCAAAACCTGATAATCTACTACCTTTTGCCCAACTACCTTCGCTGACTTTATTTGTTCTTGGATAAGTGAGTTTGAATAATGAACCAATATGACCATTCTCAAAGAAATTAACGGCAACGGGAGTTGGAGAAGTGTCGTCAACACAGGACATCGTGCCATAGAAATTAACCGTAGGAGTTGTAACGGCCTGAGAAACAAATTTCAAAGACTGGTCTGGCGCGTTATAAATACTCCACGATGTTCCTGGGCTATTTGCGTTCCAGGTTCTACCATAATAAGTACTGCTACTATCATTTATTCTTTGCCAACCAACAGAATTACCAGAACTACTTCCAGTTGCAAAAACAACAACTGAATATAATTCATTGGCAGTAAGAACAATCGGTGTGGAAAATGTAATTAAAACCCAATCGGCATTTGTTAATGGGACAAGAGACAAATCTACCGTAGATGTCGCTAAAACGGAAGTCGAAATCGGACTCCCAACAAGTTCATCATTGTTTGTCGTATCCCATATTTGGACATTAGTAACACCTGGAGTTCCAGCTTTTACCAAATATAAATACAAAGAAGATAAAGTAATATCATACGGACAAGTAAATGTTTGTGCAAAATAAGTTGTGTCATTGAATTGTCTTACTGTGCCTCCTGGTGTAGTAATATCACCAAAACTAACTGTTCCATCTATTACCATCAACGCCGTATCTGTAACATTGGGGCTTACGAGGTCATTTCTGGTAAGGAACGGCCCTTTGGTGAATTCTATTTCATTAAGAGCGAAACTCGATGAACTTGTTCTGGTCAATTTATATTGCGGATAACTCTTGTGTGTAATCCACATCGTATCGCCAAGCTGCCTGATATGCAGGTCAGGTATATCGGCGGCAAGATATGGAGTAGTTAAAACATTCAAGGTGGTCGTTACTTCGCTACCATTGTCATAAACAACTTCTTCTTCGTCTGTAACTGTGCTAAATGCTCTAAGGTACTGGTCGCCAAGTTCAACAGAATAAGCAACTGTCGATGAAAATATGAATGGTATCAATCTGATAACATCTTCGGTTTCGTCGTATTGAGTAGAAATCTTATGAGTTCCAGGACGACGAGTAGCGCAACCATAAATTTCGGGGATAAAACCTTCCAAATGCCTACAGGAGGACGAATAGGATTCTACATCAGCCCGTGCATCAATCTTCGGCGACACTTCGCCTTTATTAAACGACAATATAGGGATATTTGACATTACTTCAAGAATCCAAATAGATAAACTGTTCCAGCTACCGCATTTCCGCCAGTAGTGACGTCAATTTTGATTATAGTTCCAGCGGGATAAACCTTTATTTTAAGGGGAGTAGCAGATGGCAGTGGTTTAATAAGAATAATGTCGTTGGCGGCGTCGAGATTATCGCCGTTAATAACTCCGGTTGTAACAATAGTGCCAGCGGAAAAATCCGCTAACGCAGTTGACCTTCCGATTGTAAATACCAAAGCCGCGCCAACGTCTGCGCCAGCTTCCAGCCACACTTCCGTTACAATGCAACTCTTGCCGGAAGGCACTGTATAAAGAGGTGTAGCGGCAACAGCAGCCAAACTCGTTATGCTTGTCGTACTCAACAGTTTTATACAATTCTCGCTTAGTTCTGACATATTAAATCTCTTTCATATACGTTGGAACGTAACCAACTTCAGATGAACTTAACTGTTTTGGCTGACCGTGTTCGTCCAATCCGGTTTCGTCTATTGTCTGTTTAGACGAACCTTGTCCTGTAACCAAAGTCAAACTATCTATGCTGTCTTGGAAATCACCCCAGAAATCGACATCAACGGTATATTCCTGCGCACCAACAACGTCGCCAATACTGGTAACTTTTAATTGAGTTTCGTCACCTGAAAAAACCAGTTCGCCCTCATAGTTTACTATGTCGTTTTCCCAATAGATGTAATCGTAACCAAGAATATAAACTTGTTCGCCTTCGTAGGTTACAAATTCCGCGTTGTAGGCAATTATTTCATCACCAGCGACGGGGTCGGTAGCGGGGGATGCCCCGTAATAACCTTCGGCCAACTCAGGCAATGGCTGGTATGGTTCTCCGCGACCACTGCCATCAGGTTGAAAAACGGTAAATACGAGATTGTAGCCAGTTATATAGCCTATTTTAACTTCATACATTAGTATAAAGTTCCATATAGGAATAATTTCGCATCAGTTGAGCCACTTACATCTGCCGTTGTCACGTCCAAGTGAATGACTACTCCGGCGGCATAAGTCGATTGTGCTACTGGTACAGTTGCGTGAGGAACTGGCATTATAATAACCGAATCCCCGACGATACAATTAGTCAACGTCTGTGCGCCAACAAAATCTGTCGCTGCGCCAGACCTGCCAATGGTTACTACGGCGGTCGAGCTTTCAAGTGCGCCGCAAACAATATGCGCGCTATGAAGGATACAAGTTTTGCCTACGGGAACAGTATAAAGAACTGTCTGGGTAGCCGTAGCCAGACTTACCGTAGTTGTAGATAACAACGACAATGCTTTTTCTTTCAAATCTGCCACTGCTAATCTCCTTAAAATTTGTATTGTTTATTCAAATCTTGCAAGAAGCCAATCGCTTCGACCCGACTTCTTCGTTTCAACTGTGCAAACAAGCCCTGCTTTTCTTTCCACCTTTTCTAATTCCCTGTCCAGTCGTTCTGCAAATGACGTTGTTTGCGTTCCAGCCAATACAGGCAGTAATGTTTGAGCTAATCTTAATTTAACAACCTCATAAAACAATGAATCGAACTCCGCAGGGTCAGTAATATTCCTGACGTATTCGATATTTACCTCATCTGAATCGGACAATAACCGACGGCCTTGAATTGCCCATTCGTAGTCGCTTTCGGTTTCTTCCCAGTTTTTTGTTAATCGCTGGTAATCATCCGGCAATTCATACTGGTAATCGTATCGAAACGCCGGTGTTATCGAAGTAACGGTGATTACGCCGGTTGTTTCATCACTTGTCGAACTGTCATACCATACGACATTCTCTCCTTCGTAAGTCAGCGGCAATCCTTCCCAAAGAACATCATAGACCGTAGCATTTGTCAGAGTTTCAGAAGTTTCAAAATCTCCGGTCTGATAGATAATCTCGTATTGGCTTGGCGAAGTTACGGTTAGAATCTCCGCAGTATTACCCGATGTAATGCCCGTAATAATGTCGCCGACAATCCAGGTATCAGGCAATGGCTGGTGGTCAAGCGTCAGTGTCTTAATCTGAACAAGCGTCGCCTGCGCTATAGCGAAAGTCCATTCCTGAGAACGAAGCAGAGAATCGCGGGTTTGAAAAAAATGAAGATACGCCTGCGCATAGTTGTTGTACTTCACGTTGCCATTATCTGAATCGGCTATTATCGTTGCGCCAATTCTTCCCAAACCTTGATTCACCAATGCGAGTTCATTTGCTGTAAAGGCCATAATACACCTTCAAATAAGCTGGCGGGTGGAGGAGGAGGAAGCCCCGCCAGCCGGAGCGAAAAATGACTACGGTTCTGTTGAACCTTCCATAATAATATGTATCGGCGCGGCTGACTCCTCGTCGATATTTATGGCCGTGCCAGCAGGCACTTTCAAGGGACTCTTAAATTCGTACTCGAAAGTCGAATTGTAATCCGTCAAATCAACCGGCCCTATCAAAGCAGTCGCCGCCGTATTTATCTGAATCCATTTTGCGGTAGTGCCAGGACAGCAATCGACTCGTATCTTTTTAATGAAATGACATTTGCCTGTTACTGCCGCTTTGAGTTCTTCATTGCCAGTAGCGTCGGCGGAATAAGCACAAACCAACCAGTTACTCCCGCTTCCAGTATTGGCAACATCATTAAGCGTAATAGCCATTGTTAATCTCCTTGACTAATTGCATTTATTTTCTTATAATTACAAACATTATGAACGCAATAAAACGAGCAAAGGCACAGAAGAAATATAGAAATTCCCAAAAAGGCGTAATTGCTAACAAGAGATACAACCAAAGTCCTAAGGGCAAAACAAATCGAATTGAGTGCGTTGTAAGGCATCAAAAAAAACATCCCGAACAAGCAAAGGCCAGATACGCAGTGGCGCAAGCCGTTGTATCCGGCAAATTGTTTCCTCCGCAAATTTATGTTTGTGTAAAATGCCAGAAAACCCCCGCACAACACTACCATCATTATCTTGGGTATTCTAAACATAACCATTTGGACGTTATTCCTATCTGCGCTAAATGTCATAAATCAGTTCATTTTAGTCATCAATAAGTTTCCCGTGCTTATCACGCGGCCATACATTAAATTTTGTTTTGCCAAATGGCACAGTCGTCATAATCTTTGTCGCATAAGGCATTTCGCCAAAGCGGGTTGTGTAACCCGCCCTGGCGTTACGCCTCAAAACCTCATCTTTGAGGTCTTTTTCATTCACGTTGTCCGGCACAAGTTCGCTTCGCATACTATTCGCCTGCTTTTTCTTTTTCGGCCTGCGCCTTTTCGACGGCTTCCCTTGCCTCTCGATTGGCCTTCATAACTGCCTGTCTTTCAGGTGAATCCATATTTTTACCCTTTCAAAAAAGTATGGGCGGCAGTTTTCCACCGCCCATCGTTAAATTAAATTGAAATCTGCAACATCACAAGCGGAACCGCGCCAGTGCCGGAAGCAGTAGAATCGATAATAAACCCTGCGGGCTGATAACCTGTTTCCATAGTTAGAGCTGTCGCGCCGTTTACTGTGCCGTCGCCGACAAAGCAAACTATGCGGTCGTTGGCGGAATTGCCTGGAACGCTGTCTCCGCCACCGGCAACGACATAACACGGCCCCCACGTCTGAACCCACCCGTTGTAAGTGCTGGTTCTATTTATCGTGGGAACTCCCATAACGGCGTTGTAATCCAGCGAACCCTTACCGAGATAACGGTATGGGTTCAATACCATATCGGCCCAGGCAGACACGGTATATGCCGCAACAAGAGGCCCATCGAGCGTTACGGTAATCACACCGCCAGCCGTTGAAACATAATCGTTAGCGACAATCATTCGGGTAACAGCCGAACCTGCGCCTTCCTGAATCTCGATGTAGCCGCCGACAAGTTCGTCTTTCTCTATCGCGCCACCGCCATAGCCATTTGTGTTGGCGATGGTGATTCTAATTTTGCTATCGCCGGCAACTGTGGCGTAGGGAAGAACTGCGCCATTTTGCGTTGCTACGGTTGTGTAATTGAAAGCGCCGTAGCTTGACAGCAACGCCGTTTTGCTGCCGGAATAACGGAATACACGACCATCAAAGGTCATCAGTCGCTTGCCATACCAGAACAACTGGTCTGAGCTTTCATTGTAAAGACCGTTATCTACCGGCCTTCCTGCAAATTCCTGGTCTAAGCTCAAGCTAAGAGCCGAAGTGCTTAATTCGGTTGACATATTTTTTTCTCCTTAAAAAAGGATTCGTTCTTGTTTAGTAGTTACTGGACGAGAAATCCATCGTCTGAGCTTTCAGTAGCGGGAACAGGACTACGCCAGGCCCCTGCAATCTAACCGCGCCGACGAATTTTTCGGCCTGCGCCAAAACACTGTTGAGTTTTGTCGGCACTGTATCGACCGATGTAGTAAGGTCTTTGTTTCGAGCCAGCAACATTGCCTGTTTCTGATATGCGCAACAGTTGTAGGCCGGAGTGGTGGTACATTCGGCATTAACGGCAAATCTGTCCGCAGGCAGCCATTTGAAGTTAAAGCCCATAAAGCCAGGCAGTTCCCCGCCCACAAGCGCTTTAACGCTGTTGTAATCGTAACTGCCGAGCTTTGTCGAACCGAGCAGATACCATTTCTGGCTAACAGGCGCGACAAGGGTTCTATCCTCTTTCGGAACGCTTGCATCATCCATCAAATCGCCGATAGTGGCAATTTTGGCAAGCGTAAGGCCGGTCGAGGTTACATTTGTGAAGGTGCTTCCGGCATCAACAACTGTGCCGGTGCTTTCGAGCAGTCGACATTCACCAACAGCATAAGGAAGAACGGCTGTATCGCCGTCTTTGCCCGTATATACGGTGGCATAAGCAGCTTGCAGGATACGTTCATCATCTGCTCTATTGGCGGCACAAACTGCCTGCTTGATAATATCGCTGGTTGGGTCTTTGAGCGTTTTGATTTTATCCCAGGTATCCACATACTCGCCCCAGTTCCATCTGTGCAGAACATTTTTCCGGCGAGTGTATGGGGTTGGGATATTGGGGGTTTCAGAACCGCGCGGCAAGTCCCACTGTCCGCTTGTCGGGCCGACGAAATCCCAAAACTTCATTTCGCCTTCCTGAAATTCGTTGCGAACAGTGTCCCGCAACTCCGATGTCATCTGCTGAAATAAATACTCAAAGACATTTGAGTATGTTACTTTGAAAGCAGTATCAATGCTTATCGGTAAAGACATTTCAAATCTCCTTAAAAATAGTTTTCAAAGTTGTTGATAACCACTATCGGGAGATTTGGCTTTCGCGTTCTTCCTGCATTTACCGTCTGCTGGACGTTGCGTTTAAGGCCGCGTGCCTGCCGGTCTCTTGCGAGTTGACGGCTATACGGGATGCAATCTTTTCATCAGCATATCCCGTTGAGCTACAAGTTGGTCATACCTGTCTCTGTCTCGCTTGTCAAGCGAACTTTTCAATTTAACATTATCGTAAACTTCCTTTTCGGCATCTTCGACCTGCTGCTTCAAACTCTTTGCGGCAGTTCCAGTACCTTCCGGTATCAAACCTGAATCCTCTATGCCGAATTTTTCCTGAACGCTTGCGAACAAGTCGTTGAGCAAGACGTTTAATCCGGCAAATTCAGGAACATTTATGCCGCCGCTCCTGCCAATGACATTGCCTTTGTCGTCTTTGACTTCTTTGCCGAACAGTTCTTCATATTTGCCTTTGTTCCAGTGGCCGACCACTTTTGTTATAAATTCTTTGGCAAGTTCAACCCTGACGGGGGCCTGGTCGCCGTATTCGCCGTTGAATTTATTTTCAGCATCAGATACTTGCCTTGCCAATTCCTCATCAACGGCCTTTTCGACTGTTCGCAAGTGGTTTTCGAATATATTCATCGCAACAGCCGCTTGTGCAGGCGTATAATGCGCCTTGTTTAGTTCGTCAAATGTTCCCTTTAGAAATTCAGGACTTAAATCCTCGCTCGAAATATCTTCCGGCGGTTTATACTGGTATCCCGTCCCATCCTTCGGCACGCCCATAGCTACGCGGAAATTGTCAATCTCCGTCGGCGTTGATTTCTCATTTATCGGCAAAACGCCCTTGCCGCTCCGGTATTTGCCAAGTTCGACCGACGCATTGCCGACGTATTTCAGCAAGCTCTGCGTATCTGTGAAAATATCATATACCTTATTGCTTCTTAAATCTTCCGGCACAAGTTCCTTGAATCTTTCCGTGAATTTGCCGTCTTTAGCTATGTAATCTGAAACGTCGAAGGCATCGGCCTGTGCAGGTTGCGTTACTGTCGTTACTGGCGCAGTTGTCGCTACCGTCGCTGTTGACCCTGTTTCCGCAGGGGTCTGCGTTGAGGTTGCTACTGCTTCGTCTGGCATAATCACTCCTCACTCGTAATATAGTTTTGTTCTTTGACTGGTTCAGGTTTCGGTTTATTCAAATCTGTTTCAATAAGTTCTCTTATTCGCAATATCACGGCACGCTTGCCCTGATTTATATGTTCATAATGAACAACATTTACATCATCAAAGCTGTCTTTGCCGCCCCTGACGAAAGTGCTTCGTTTCTCAAAGCAAAATCCAGATAGATAATCGAGCAGGATTTTGCCGGATTCACTGCCTGCTACCGTCTGCGCGGCGCTAACAAGTTTTGTTTCTGCATCCGTCATTTATGCCATTCTGCGATTCATCATTACCAAACGGGCAAGAGCGCTCTTTTTGTCCTTTTTCTTCTCCGACGGTTTGTTGGGGTCTGGTTTTTGGTTAGGGTCAAAAATCTTGTCGCCCTTTTCCCACGCCTTTCTCATTGTTGGCATTTTTAATTTCTCCTTTTAAGTTTTGCCCTTCGCTTCAACGCGCTTAGCTTGTGAGTTCCAGCTATCGTGCCTTTATTTTGGCTGGCATAGAAAACCGACTTGCCCTTTTCAGAGCCATATTCGGCCTTCATATTAGCCATTATCTTATTGCCTTTTGCGGTCAATGGCATATAATACCTCTATGAAAAAATGTTCCAGATGCAAAAAATCTAAACCCTTGTCCGACTTCAAAAATGGTATCTGCCATCTTTGCAATTCTTGTAGAAAGAAATGCTCTAAGTATTCTAATAAAACCGATGCTGCTAAAAAAACCAAAAAGAAATTTGCCATTAGCGATAGAGGCAAAGAACTTCACCGTCAATACTCTAAAGAATACAACAGACAACATCCAGAAATTATCTCGGCGCATACTATTGTCAATCACGCCATTCGAGACGGAAAACTCAAGAAACCTAATAAATTTAATTGTGGTCGGTGCGGCGAACAAAAGGCGCAAGTATATCATCACCCCGATTATTCGAGGCCACTTGAAATAGCTCCTTTGTGTAAAGAATGTCATAGATTTATTCATTTACCTGCCCCTACTAATTCAGCCGCAGGACTTCCCTGTTCTGGCGACTTAGTCGTATCCGAGTAACTCTTTGAAGCAATTTGCATCGCCATCGCTGCTTTTTGCTGAACTTCTTCTTGAGCGCGTTTTTGTCTCAATATGGCCTTTTCTTCTGGTGTGTTCAAATGTTCAACTCGCATCCCGTAGTTGACCAAAATATCAGGCATTGCACGGTCAAGATTTATTTCATCTCGAACCTCTGGAAACACGGCAGCCATATTACCTACCAGTCCCATACCCCTCTCGAAACCGCGAGACTGCATATCCCGAAGCGCCATAGCGAGTTCGCCTTCGTATTCAATGCCGTAATTCTGGCCTCTAAGCTCGGTTGGCGGGGCGGATATTTTGCCTTTGCGAATAAGAAGATTTATTACCCTTGTCAGTTCCGGCGTAAATCCTTCATTTTCAATTCGAGATACCGGCGAAATAAGCTGTCGCAATCCCTCTTTGTATCGCAACTCAAGTTCAAGTTGAACTCGCCTGTCGCCTTTTAGATTCCCGAACTGCGAAAAGATTTCGCCGTAAAAACCCTCGTTTTTAATGAGACTTTGCTGCATCTCAATAATGTCTTTTGTAATTGGGAAATTACCGTTAAGATTGCCGCCTCCAAGTGGCCTAATTGAATTTACTTCCAAGACATTAGTTCTGCCGCCTGGCGAAATGTTTACCTCGCCTTCGACATTATTGGCAACTACTTCATACGGTTGCCTGTTATGCCGATTGCCGCACTCAAGAAAATCCTTTCGCATCTGCTGTAGTTCTTTTATGGCGGAAAGCAACGCAAGCCCGCGACCCCTGCCCCATTTTTCACAGGATGCTTGCTCCCATCGGGGAACAGAGAATGGAAATTCTTCGTAGCCTCCTTCCTTGATTACCTTCTTTTCCTGAACATTAACGAAAACGCTCTCGAATGGCATATTAAGTTTGTTAATTAACTTAAAGGTTTTCCTGTATCTTGGCCGGACGATATGAATTATCGGGAACAACTTGCTTTCGGTCTCAAGTTTCTCTGCGGCCTTGACTACCAGTTCGCCTGGGTCGGAATACTTGTCGCATAGTTGACGAGCAGTGCGCTCATACGATAAAATCATACAATCGACCACGCCCTCCTCGTCCTGCTTGAAAGTGAACTGCGAAACGTGCCAGTCCTTGAAAATCAGCTTTTGCTTCTTATCACTCCATTCGCATAAAGAATTGCCCGTCCCGAACCCGATGCAGGATTTGATAGTATTGTGTTTCTGCATCATATAATTGCTTGCAAAAAGATAATCGTGAGCAATCTCGACCGCCTTTGCGCACCACATTTTCGAGTTATGGGTTTGCGCTCTTTGTGGGTCTTGAACTTTTATACCAAAGAAAAATCGCTCTCTCGGTATCCACGCGCCAATAAAACTGGATGTCGCCCTGTCCAAAGCAAATACGGCAGTCGGGTCGCGTATCTCAAGAGATTTATCTTCGCCTGGCGTCCTCTTTGTAGTGATTTGATTTTCAACGGGGTATCCGATATTGGCAAATTGCTGGTATAAATCCATAAAATTAGACGCCTTGCTCTTTTCGGATTCCGCCATCGCAATTATTTGAACTGCCTTATTGTCCTCGTAACTCATACAATCGTCATACACCTTATAAATGTTAAATGCAAGCTAAATCTTGACATCTTCGCATTTGCAGAACTTCAAACCCGTATTTTGGTCTTTGAATCTTACTGTTTTCTGCACCCTGTCGGCGGCGACTATGGCGTAGTTCAGGGCATTGCGGTAGTGGTCTTGCTGGTTGCCGGTTTTGACATATCTGTAAATTACGGTATCCTTGCGGTCCGTATCCTTACTTTTGACGCAATTACAGCATTGGCGGGCAAATTCCTCTATTATCGGACTTTGGCGGGGTAGGACGATTGCTTGGTCGGCAATAACGCGGTGGGTGCGGTCAAAAATGCCGGTTCTGTAAACCTTGACGATTCCGGTGTCCTCGTTGAAATTGGCATCCTGCAACGGAGATTCTGCATATTGGCACAGAAAAATCTTACAGCCGATACTTGCCGCCGCCTTCTGGAATGAAACCGCAGCGTCCTTGTTCGGGTTCATATCGACCACACCGAATTTAATGCCAAAGCGCCGGATAAGGTCATACGGTTCTTCAAAGCCGTTTGTCGTGGTTCGTAGGCACTTTATCATCTCGTATCGCTCGTTGCCGGTGCGAATGAGGATTACGATATGTTTATTGCTGTCGTTATCAATTCCGATTGCGCAGGGGCCGGTGTGGTTCTCCGGCATACCTTCGCGGCCACAACAAGACAAAACCATACTCTTGCTCAGTTTATCCTCTTTCGAGGAATACGGCATACCGAGGTCAAGACGGTAAACGTCGCCTAAATTTCCTTGCGGCGGATTACGGAAATCTTTCAGTATGCGGGCGGGATTGTGATACAGAGAATCAAGGTGCGGCCACTGAAAGCATTGCAGGTCTTTAACGGACGGCTTTTGTGCGATATAATCACCTATTAAGACATTAAGTGGTTTATCACACTTTCGGCAACGAAGGTAGCCAAGTTCATCGCCCGCCGGCCCGTAACGGTCTTTGTAAATGCCGACCGTCTTTTCGGGGTCTTCAAGAAAATTTAGAGTAGAGCAATTCCAATGCCCGCACGAACATTTCAAAAACCAGTATTCTTGGTCGCTCGCCTGCCAAATAAGGTCAATGCCCCTGTCCTCGTCAGACGGATTGGCAATAAGAACTTCCCGCTTGTTACCCTTTATACCGTCAAAACAAGCGTTACCTGTCCTGCCGCGAGCCTTAGCAAGCGCTTCGGGGTCAAATTGGTCAACTTCGTCACCAACAATCATATCGACCTGGATACCTGAAAGTTTGGTCGAGGTCTTTGCGCCAGTGGCCTCGTCAGACGGGTCAAGTCGCGCACCTCGAAGATACAGGTTCTTACCGTTGACAATCTTGAGTTTTGTAGTATCAGTTTTGCTGCCACCGGACTTGATATATTTGCCGATTGTATGCGGATTGTGCAAAAACAGTGGATTAAAGCGGCTTTTGCTATAGTCCTGAACATCGTCGTTTGTTGGGAACATATATAACACGCCCTGCGATGCGCGACCATAAATACAGGCGTGAATCGAGGGTAGGATACCCATACTTTCACTGAACCCGCCCCCCGTTCCTTTCATTGCACTCTTGCAGGGATGGTCAGATAGCATAGGCTTAACAAGGTATGGCCGGTCGTCAAAGGAAAATAGATTGCCGTTGGCGAGCTTGATATTTGACAGTTTCGCCCAAATCGCGGGATTCATCGCCATTTTCGCTCGGACAATCTGCTCTTTGGTGAATTGCGGTTCGCTCATACAATCGTTATAGACCTCCTGACCGGAATTTGCAAATAATTTTCAGATTTCTCTTGACTTCCCGCTTTTTTATGGTAAGTTCTTATTCCGTTATGGGCTGATTGCCCTTTAAGAATAGAAATGAGCTTTGCAATGAATAATGTAAACGAAAAATTAAAACTTGACGTCAAAAGAACGAAGGCCGGTGAGTCCGCAAAGCTCGCTCCGGCCTTCTTCGTTTTTATGCGGGGCTGTATTCGGGCTAAGGACATAGCAGGATGCGATTGACACTTGCCATAAAAAGGAAAACTTATGGATGCCACAAGTTACAAGGCGTTATCCGGCAGCCCCGCACCTTTTTGCAGGAGGATAGATGAATAAAAAGCAATGCGCCCCATCAGCAACAAACTGTGCTCGTTGCGATAAAGTATCTGCTTGTTTTCCAAATACGTCTGTGCCAAAAAAAGTGAATACTGGCAGACCATTACGTTTGACTAAAATAAAATGCCTACACTGCGGTCATATCTATAACTGGAATGACTTTGAATGTATCGAGTGTGGCTCAAAATATATAACTTTGGCGAGAAAGCAACCTAAGAAAAGTAAACCTGCCGATTCGTTAGGCGGCAAAGATAACGCATAACCCTGATGCGGGGAATGGCTGAGGCGTAATCTTGATGTATAAAAAATTTAGCGAATATGTTATACGAGATTCAATCCTGCGAATGATGGGATTTTTGAGCTACAAGTCGTATCTCGAAAGCCCGCTATGGAAATCAATCTGGCGCAGAGTAATGAAACGAGACAAGGGGCTTTGCCAAGTTTGCAAAGTAGATGTATGCGATTCCCCCGTCAAGCATTTTCAGTCGGTTCTACTGAACGATATGTTTATCCCATACAAACGGCATCTGATTTCTGCGGAGAGTTCGCAGAGAAGGAGAAAAAATGGAAAAGTGGTATGTAGTTCATTGTAAAGGGAAGTATTTGGAGGACGGTATTGATTTGATGGAATTTACTGATTACGAAGAAGTTAATATATTTCTATCTGAAAAGAAAATTGGAAATCCAAGAGGAACGCCCCTGTGGGTGTTTCACGGAAAACTATTTGGATGCGAAGAATACCAGGTAGAGACTAAGATGCGAATAAAAATGGACGGTAGAGGAGAGCCGTTATGAAGTGCGAAGATTGCAAGTTCTACGACAAATTAACAGATGAACGCGGTGCTTGTTTTCGTTATCCACCACAAGCTAAGAGTGGCGACATTGGGATTTTTCCTCAAGTGAGGTCAAAATCGAATTGCGGAGAGTTCGCAGAGAAGGAGAAAAAATGATTACTACGATATTATGTTTTGTGTTTGGCGGAATTATCCTGTTCTCAATAGGGGTTGGCGTTGGTCTGATTCTCAGAGAAGAACGTGCAATTAAGCAGGGTTGGATAGAAAGCAAGGGCAAACTTTACGATGTCACGTTGAAACCCTAAAGCATCTTCCTCTTTAGTTTCCCGATAACCTTATTCTCAAAGGCCAGCAGTTGCGTCTGCGCCTCTGTAATCGCTTCTTTTTGCTTTGTCGTCGTCTGCGGGTCGTTCAGTGCGACGAACATAGTCATAAGCTGGCTAAAGAGTTTGTCGATGTCATCGAAACAGGCAAGTCTGTGTTCTTTGGAAATTATAACCACTTTTATTCCTCATCTAAATTTCCATTGAGAGCATCTTCGTAAGCATTAAAATAATCTTCTCGCTCGTTTTTGCCCACACCCAAGCGTTGCCTGTCCTTATTTTCGTTATGGTCAACGCCCGCAATCGCCTTATTGCAAGCAGAACAATGCGGGCCTGAATCATAGAAGGGGTTGCCACAATAATCACAATATCCTTTTGGTTCGCGGGCCATATCAGTTGAAAAACCAGAAGAAGTCAATCTCGAAGCATCTTTTGGCCGCAGGTGAAAAATAGTGATACATACAAAGTCGTTTCATTGTCAAGAGTCCGGCCATATTATCCTTTCAGAGCAAAAAACAGGGTAGAAGTCTTGCGACAACTACCCCGTTAGGAGGATAGAAAAACTGTTAATATCCCAATTTCTTTAATTCGTCGACCGTCGCCGCATTTACTGTGCTGGCGGAAATCACATTGCCTGGTATTTCAGTGGTTGTAATAGAGGGAGTTCCGGCCTTCACGGCCACAGCGGTAGCGACATCATCAAGGGCGGCAGTGACCTGACCCTTCCGATACGTTTGCCAAGCGCCCGCCAATACCGAAACCAGCAAAGCTATGCCGCCTACAATCTCGCCATAGGGCGGCGGTATGGCCGGAGCTACGGCGGCAACAGCAGTTCCAATTGCCTGCCCCTGTTGAACAACAGCATCAGTTTTCTTCATCTGGCTCTCACTGCATCCGGCAATAAAAGCCAAACCCAATACCAATACTAATAATCGTTTTTGCATAAGATTTCCTTTCTAATTACACGGTTCAACGAAGAACAATACCTGTTTCTTGTTAATCACAATCGTAACATCAAGTTCGGCGGTGTAAGAATCCATTATACGGACTACACCCTTGTAAGTTCCGAGGGGGGCTTTGGCGTAATCAATCGCAATCCGGTACATATAAAATGTATTCGGGTCGCCCAAACTGGTGATGGGAACGTAATTACAGTCGGGCGGAACTACGACCCTCATCTGAGAAGGCATCTTATTGCACTCCGCCGCCCACTGTGTCATAGTTATCCGCTCGCCTGTGTTTCTGGCCTTGAAATACTGGCTTGGGAAAAGGTCAATATCCATTACTACCTTATTGGGGTCTGACGGCTGCGGAATCGTCGTAACTCCCGAATAAATCCAGATAGTACCGGTATTGGCATCTTTGTAATAGGTGTCGTTCCCGCCTCCGCAGCCGGCAACAGACGGCCATACAGGAATCAGGATAAACAACAGAACAACGAGAATAAGGTTTTTCATAATTGTCACCTAAACCCCAATCGTTTCTTAAAATCGTCGAGCGTAAACGTTAATTCAACATCGTCGAGTTTAACTCTGACATCGGCGTAATCTTTGGTTTCCTGCACATTGGTTTTAATCCAACGTATTACACCTTCGCAATCGTTACAGGTAAATTGGATGCCTGTCGCCTTGTGAACAATTATTTGTTTGCCGGACGCTGAGCCAATTTCGTAAATTTTGGTTTCCATTACAGTTTCACCTTCATTTTTCTCCTTTCCCGCATTATACATCAACCCTATCCCCCAGTCAATGCCGCCAGTTATCATAAATACATTGTTCCAATGCGCGTTCTTATCTCTTTGATATTTAATGTTTGGCATTGAATCACTTAGCTCACCAAGCTATCAGGTATATCAAAAAATCCTTGTTGGCCTTTATATGGCATCGGGTTAATTCGACGAACGTTGCGGGTTTGCCATACATAGCGGCCTATCGTGTAATCCCCAAAGGCAAATTCGTGACTTGACGGCATATTCATTGGGGCCATTGTGATTTTCTGGCAATCCAGCAAATCAACAACTGCGATAATCTGACCAAAGGGAAGATATGCTTCAAGATTCCCATAATGAAGTTGGCCTAATTCGCCAATTATTATCGATTTGAAGGGTTCAGTGGTGCAAAGTAATTCTAATTGAGGATTCCATCTTTTCGCTGCGTGAATTGCCAGTGGCCCACGATATGACGTAGGCCAAGACCGCGTCTCAAATCTCTTTTTATCAATCGCCATCAAAAACGCCCACGGATTCCATAAACTTATACATTTCATATTTCACCTGCCTGGTGCGTCAAATGATTCGTTGCCATCTTTTTAGCCACCGATTTCACCGATTTCTCTATTTTCAATCTTCAATTTCACTACGCATCCAATCCTGCACGGCTCTTGAAACAAGACATTCTCCGTTTTTGTCAAAGCCGTCCAATTCCTCACACGCCAAGCCGACAATCTCCATCAGCCCCCGCGATTTCTCGAAGTCCGTGGCGGTTCTATCTTCCGCGACGGCCTTAATTGCCTTTTTCGCCGCAACCACATTGTCATCGTGAATACTCATTTTGCTCCTATATTCTAATTTTTAATCACCGCCGCAAGGCAGATTTATGCAGTAACAAATTTTCATAAAACCTTCGCCGTTTCGCTGGCCTTAATCGGTTGCATAGAATAATTCTCTAATCTGAAAAAGTAATGGTATAGGTATTTCGTGTTCAGCGAATAAGCGATTTTGCGATACCAATAATCCATCAGTTTTTCTTTATGTAGTCGCGGGGCTTCTTTGACTGTTTCGATATAACCTTGTTCGTTAATCATATACAAGCCGGCATAAGAAGGAACATCAATTGCCCGCAAATTAAGATGAAAAGGAACGACATAAACAAAGTAATTCGGTATCCCTTTTTTGTCTTTCGTCCTGCCATTCCACCATAAGCGCGGGGTATTTGTAAAAACATCGGAATAATTTTGATGTTTCTCTCTTTTTTCTTTATCGTGACAAAAATCTGCCCGCGATACTTTAATCTCAAATTCAGTAGCATATCCCGAACGGGTCAACCGCAATACGTCCATCTCACCATATCCGCCACAAACATTGGGTATCATAAAATTGCCCGATGAGTGCCAGTTTTTAATTACCTTTAATTGGACATCATATTCCGTCATATCGCATCCTTACTATGCAGTAACAAATAGAGGAAAAGGTCATTATTCCTTCTCCTCTTTGGGACGGTAATTGGGCATCGTTTTAGGATTACAAATTCCTATTCTATCCTCGGCACATCCAGATTTAGTCATATTCTCGCACGCTTCACAGCTTTTCTCTTTCGGCATTTCGGCTTCGTAAATTCGAGAACAGTCATTGCCGGACTTCTCGTCGGCAAGAGCAAGGGCGGCTTCGTCGTCTGAATAATTAACATCCCAAACCGCTTCTCCGTCTTGGTATATAACCAAAGCCCTGTAACGCTTGGCTATATCTGCCAGCTTCTCAATCAGCGTCTTGTCGGCGGCGTGCTCTGCTATAAGAGCATCAACGTCAATCTTCTTCGCCAATGGAATCTTTGGTGCTTTTACAGAATCATAGGCATATACAAGCTCGTTTAGCCGTTCCACCTCCGCCGCAAGGATGGAAATCCGACCATTTTTAGAATCTATTACTGTCTGTCTGTGTTCAGCAACGCCTTGCCGTTTTTGACATTCTTTCAACTCCGCAATCTGCTTGTCCTTCTCGGCCTGTTTCTCCTGCGCGCTCTTGCCGACTACTTGTTTGTGTATTTTTCTTAATGCAGCTAAGTCCTCTTTCTGCTCTTTAAGGGACGGGCGTTTCTTAAATTCTATCAGACTCATTTTCTTCTCCTTTCACGTCTTAATTTTTTCTGCGAGTCACATCCAAAAAAAATCGCAGGCCGCGCCACGCTTAACTGCCTTGCAAGGACAACATAACTCGCGTTTTTTCTTTGTCTTAGCCATAATCACGCCTTTCCTGCCCGCCTAAGAGTAAGTTTGGGTTTCTTGGCGGGATAGTGAGCAGTAATTTGGTCAACTGCGAACCACCCCGTTTCGCCTTTATTGTTCTTACAAAGAAACGGCAATACGCCTTTCAAGTCATCTACCTCCACAATCAAGACATATTCCGCCTTTCTCTCGCCAAAGAAATCACGGCCTTCGCCAACATCCACCCTGTCCCCAACCTTAATCTTGCTAATATCTATTTTCTTTGCCATTCTATTTCTCCTTCCGGCTTAATGCTATTGTTTAACTTAGCCTTTTAATCCATTTTGTTTTGGGCGTTACAGGAAACGCACAATGTCCCATATCTTTACAAAACCATACCGTTCTTTTATCGTCTTTTTCTCCGCCAACTGAACTGGCTGGAAAATTAGTCGGGAATCCGGTATTGCCGCACTCAGGACAGACGGGGGCGAGTTTTTCTTCGTGATACAACCGCAACGCCTCATTTTCATCTTTGGCAGAAAATTCCTTCTTCTCCTCCTCGACAATCTGTATGTCGTCGGCTGTAATCTCAAAATCTCCCGCCCACTCCTTTTCGTGTATTCGCAGTTTGCCATTTCTCACAATTACTTTTTTCATTTTATCACTCCTTCTTTATCGTCGTCCTGACCGTAACGTATTCCCAGGTTACTCCACGTTTATTCTTAACCCCGCGATGCTCCCGAAGATGATGCCGGCTCTGACCCTGCTGCGTAGCAAAGATAACCCCGCACAACAAGCACTGCCGGCAACGAACTGACTTTGAGGTAAAGGTCATCCGAACATCCCCCATTCCGTGCTGCCTATGCGACGACGGATAT
>Ga0209288_10000189_pt1 | contig 19812 bp, 21 predicted proteins | sample PPLLaktember2015_4_FD_187261 | JGI IMG/M metagenome (GOLD analysis project Ga0209288, IMG submission 187261) | Freshwater sediment microbial communities from Prairie Pothole Lake near Jamestown, North Dakota, USA - PPLs Lake P8 Core (1) Depth... | ecosystem: Environmental > Aquatic > Freshwater...
CCTGCGCCTAAAAGGACGTTGCCCACCTGCGCCTTACCTGAAAGCGCAATGAACATAATTAGAGTTGTTAGAATTGTTTTCATAGCACAAAGATATAAAAATTAAATTCAATCAATATACCCTTCTGCTCTTGCTCTGTCAACAACTTCGGGAGGAACCCGCCTTTGTGGGTAAGGAACGAGTGAGTGCCTGCAATTCCAGCCTCCTAAATTAGAGAAGATACTTTTTGAATCCGTGCCTTCAATCTGCCCTGCCCATGTGCCTTCTTTGATGTCATTCAATCCTCCTGCGTTCTTTCCGTTGCCCCACGCTTCAATCTCTTTTCGGTGGTAATACTCACCCTCCCTGTGTTCGCAGAACGGGCGGGTAGTCTTTATCTCGCCTCCCACATACCTAAACCACTGCACATTAAGTTCTTCATAGACCGCTGCTGAATAGCTTCGGTCTGCCACTGCCTGTGCTGTGGATGCTGTTGTTTTAACGTTTTCCGCTATGCGCCCGTCCGTTTTATCATCACCTACAATTACCTTTTCAAGTGCCTTGACTGCTTCTCTAAGTGGCGCACGGGCGGCAATGTTAGCGATAAGCTGCTGGGCAAATGGCTGTGATACACGCCCGCGAAGCCCATCACCTATCAAAGCGTTAAGTGCGTTCTGCTTTACAAGCGTAACAAGGCGCTTCTGCGTTTCGGAAGGGGTGAAATTCTTTTCAATATCACGGGCAATCTCATCAGTAATTGTGATGCCCTGGTCGATTGAAGAAAGGAATTGCGTCACCGCTTGCCGGTACTCATCACCTACCAAAAGCTGATTAAGGCTTTGAAGTATGGTTGAAACACGCCGGATGTTATCGTCACTTAATACGATGTTGCCGGAGCTATCTGTTTCTAGTTCGTTAAGCAAAGGTGTAAGCTGCCGCCATAACCTTTCCTGAATACGTGTAGCATCGGTGGCAAGCTGCTCAGGTGCTTGCTCAAATAGCCTAACCTTTCGCGCTGCTAATTCCTCAAGCGTTGCCATTTAAGATAATTCGCTGTGCTTGTGTGAACGGATCGAGTTGCTCAGTCACCTTATTTACTGCCTTATCCCGTAAAAGGTTGATTTGCTCTTGTAGTGGCAAGTCGTATAAAGTAGGTGCTTCATCTGTTGGCACGTATTCACGAATCAACTCCATGATAAGCTGCGGCGCTGAGTTGTGAAGAACGTCCTGCCATTTTTCAACGGTTCCATTTGCAACACGTAAGGCGATGTCTGCACTATTCATTAATAGCAACTCATCAGCGGCAAGTATTAACTCATACATTGCGTTTGATTCTTTGTCGGTGTAGTGTATTGCCTTTAGGTAATTGTACACGTTGGCATAGCTTACTGAAGGTGGAACGTTTGCCTCAATGCCTTGCGATATTACGCCCAAGTAATCCGATGGGGTCATAATGTCAAAGGTGGTTGGATAAATAACCTCAACGCCTCCAAAGAATTCACCGTAACGCATGTCACCAATAGTATTAAGCATGAACTCCCACACCATAAACATTTGGTCTGAAATAGGCTTAATAAAGGCATACAATGAGCGAAGCTTATTAAGGCTGCCCGTTGCCGTCCTTGCCTCGTCACCGCTTACCGCTGCGTCGGATGTGTTAATGTGAATAATACCTCGCGCCTTGTTCATCCCCTCGTCAATCTCTTTACGCAGGAAGTTAAGCGTGTCCATTGGAGGTGATACGAATTTAATATACTCACCACTCAACCCTGTGTCACCTTCGCTTACCGATGTCTTGGGCTTTATAAGAAGCACACCTGAAGGCGAAAAACGGGAACGAACACCCGCACCATTACAAGCAGGGCAAGTGGAATACTTTTCCCCGTTTAATATCTGCCCATCGTTGCAGATTGAACCGTCCTGATTTGTGAAGTTGCACGTTTCACCGAGCGCCACCATGAAAGGAAAGGCACTAGTAGCCTTACTTAAATTTAAATATGAATTATCAAGAACAACTTGGTCAAGAATTGGAACCGATGTGATAAACGGGCTTTGATAAACTACGTTGTTATCAATCAGCAAAGGTGTACCCATTAATTGAGTACATGGCACGTAACCTATTGCGTGGTTATAAAACAGCTCAGGATCACTAAATGTAAAGTCATCCTTTTTACCTGTTTGGTAAACCTTCCAAATGTTTTCGTCATCAAAGAACATCAGCACCTCCCCGGTCATTTCATACTTGGATGAAACCTTTACCTTTGAACGGTACTGGGAAACAACCATGAAATACCTGTCATCTTCTTTGCCAACAATTCGCTTGCAGGAATAGTAGTAAGGCTGTGGCTTAACAAGGTCGTTTGAGAGCGTTTCGCCGTCCTCGGTTACAGGTATCATTTCCGGGTAAAGGGCAATAATGCCGTTTGCGTCTTTAATTTTAAGCGCAGGAACCATTGACTTGACAAACATCTCAATGCTGCCAAAATTATCAATCTGCGTGTTTACGTACTCCTCGAAGCTTTCATCACCAAAGCGTTCATCAACTTCCGGCTTAAAATCAATGCGCCAGTTTTGGTCTGCAAAAGCACGTGTAACCGTTGCTTTGAAGTCCTCATACACCGGCATGGTTGTGGGCTTGTAATTTGCCCGAATCCACTTGGCTTGCTTCTCGTCTTGGTTAGGTGCGCGAACAGAGAACAAGTGTTCAGGAAAGTATTCGTAGGACGTATGCGTTTCAATAGAATCATACATTTTAGCGGCATAGTTGTAGCCCACCCAATATTCAGGGTACTGGCTTACACCTTCCGATTTTTTTTCTATGTTATCGTAAGGGCTTGACTTTTTACGGTTGCGCCATGCCTTTGTCTTTTCAGCGTATTGCTTAACAATCGCGCTGATTTCTTCCTGGGTGTATGCCATTACGCAACAGTTTTAACAGTGGGCTGATCAATGATGCAGCCGCTACATGATTTTTTGTTAAGTAGTGTTTTCATCTTGTAAAAATAGATATTATTTCGTTCGTTTTAAAGTCCAAATAGCTGTGGTCTTTTTTAGCTTGTTCCCAAATAGCATTCTGCTGGATGTCATCATCACCCTGATGCTCACATTCATCACCTTTGTGCGCTATGCAGTAGGTCTTGTAATAATTTGAAAGCGCCCAATGAGCAATCTGTATATCGGCAAAACAATCCTTCTCAAACTGAATTGTACTTATTGGAATAAGGCGCTCATCCCATACCATTAAACCAGCACCAAGCATTATGCAACGTGTATCCTGTAATAGTTCCTTCCATGATTCAATGCTTTGCCAAGTTTTATGATAGTCACCAAAGCCAGCCATGCGATAGCCCCACAGGCTACCAATACAATCAGTATTATCGCTATTAAATGCGATAAGATGCTCAATGTAATGCTTTGAAGGTATGAAGTCATCATCAATGGTTATGTTAATGCCTTTCTTTGAAGCGTGCCTGAACCGGTTTGTAGATCCTTTGTTTGTTTGATTTTTTACAAACAGAATCGGTACTGTTGATTTAACCGATTGATAATATCCCTGATAAATGATAGTAATTGTATCAGGCAATAAGGTGTTATTGTTCAATGCTGTAATGATAGGCTGCAATAGCCTCGCTCTGTGACTTTGCGTTGCTATCAGTACATTTATCATTTATGAACTATTGCCAAACCTCGATTATCGGAGGTCATTAGGTTGCTTACTTTATACCCCCACTTTTGGGCGTAGTCAACCACCGCTTTAACGTCAGGCAGGTGGATTGAATCGTGGAAAAGCATCACACCATTTTCTGCAATCAGGTGTTCGCAAAGCTTAAACTCCTGCATCACGTGGCTGTATTCGTGGTTGCCGTCAATGAAGATTACACCGAAGTGTTTTGCCGGGAATTTCTTTAACTCCTCCAATGAATCACCAATAATCAAATCGGCAACTTTACCTTCCTTTTTGGCGGCGGTAAACACCTTCTTGTTTTCTGCTTTCAGATAGTCTTTAATGTCAACACCAACGTAATAACCTCCATTAGGTAGCGCCTTAATTATTTCCGCTGAAGTGTACCCTTCAAATACACCTATCTCAAGCACAGTGTTTGCGCCTGTCATTTTAATGAGTGCTGCAATAAATTCAGCTACGTCAGTTTCCGAGTTCCAAAAATGCCTTTCCATTATTTCTTAGATGCGTGTTTGTATTTTAAAATGTAGTCAATTTTGTACCACGTGCCAAGCTTGTTCTCAATGATAATCTTGCTTAGCATCCTGTCAATCCATTCAGTGTAAAACCTTGCCGTAAAGCCTGCGCCTCCGTAGTAGCTTTGAAAGTAGAATCTTTCCTTTACCTCTTTTAGTTCAAGGTTGCGCCTCATGGCAAAGTGAATATGACCTACTTCAGCACCATCAAAGCCCACCTTAGTACATGCAGGGTCATGGTTAAGCTTTGCAAAGGCAATGTTCATGTAAAGTTCATCAGGCTGCCCACCACCCCACTTCATGCGAAGCTTTTCCACTGGAATCGGATCGTTATAAAGCGCCTTTGCCGTGTCGTAAATCTTCTTTGCCACCTTGCCCTTTTCAATGTATTGAAGGCTACTGTTTATGGCAGGAAGTACGGCATCTTTTTCAAGCTTGTACTTTTCCCATATAGTATCTGCCCAAGCCCATTGCATACTTTCAATGTGCCGCCCTTTATCAATTGTATGGTAGCCTACCGTGTGCGCCATGTACTGCTTACCTTGCGATTGAAGTTCGGCAAATAAAGGTTCAATGTCCTTTATGCAGATAGCGTCAACATCAAGGTATAGGTTTGTGTCGTATGGCAGCAAGTCGTAAAGGCTTACCTTTAGCTTACCAGGGTCGAACTTGCCGTTATTGTAAAAAAGTTCTTTAGGAATTTCTAAGATATTATCAATGTGGTTTACTATCTCAGGGCAGCGGTGCTTTGCTTCGGCTTCACTTCCAACAAACGCTGTGATGCTTATGTTTTTGTTGAAATGCTTAATGGTTAACGCGAGGTTGTGCATTGCCCAATAGTAGGCGTAATGCCCAAAAGCGAATAACACAACACCCTTTGTTTTTTCCATGATTCAAAAGTAATAAAAAAGCCCCGAACATTCTCAGGGCTTTTTGTTTGTTCTAAGAACTTAATCAAAGATGCCTACGGGCGCATTGTACTGTAAAGGAATATTCTTATCCCTCCAAGCAAATGTACCCTCAAACCTTTGAAGCTCGTTGTTCTGCTCCGGCACAATCTGAGAGATTGAAGCCTGAATAGCCTGTGGTGGGTTTACGTACAAAGCCGTGTCCGAATCGCATAGGTACAAAAGCAACCATGCAATTTTCCTGTTGTTAAGGCTGTTGTAAAACTCCACGTTCGGGTTAAGAACGTTTGCGTCAAAGATTGTGGCAGTCCTGTCCTCGTTAATCCTTAATGTAGTGCCGCAGCCAACAGGTGAGTCAACCGTTACGGGTGAGCCTGCGGGAAGTGACATACGTACATTTTGAATCAGCTTAGCGGTGCCAGCGTTGAGTAGTTCTTGAATTTCTGCTGCATCTGTTGGGTCGGTTAGTGCCGTTCCGCAGTCGCCTATGATAAGCTGAGAGATACCTCCCAGTTTGTACTCATCACATTCGATAAGAGAATGATCTAAAAACCCGTCAGCGCAATATGATATACACGCCATGATTATAAGTGTTATCTGTAATGCTTGCAGTTAATCAGGTCGCACAGCTTACACCTACTTTTGCACAATGACAAAGCAAAGATAATACTATTTAAGCATCCTGCAACAGTGCATTATCGCCACCCTCAAAAACTAACCTATCCCCGTTCTCAAGCAACAGGTAATCGTCACCATCACCGAACACAGTCGGCAAGCATGAAGGCTCATTGCCCGAACAGTTAACTTTACGAAGCAATCCTGTTGCCTGTATTAATTCCATACCAACGGCACCAAGTTCGTACCCATCGTTCCATTCAATTGCAGGGAACTCATCAGAGCGCAATTCAAACGGCGTGGTGTTTACAAAGAAGCTATCAAACCAAACGGCAATGCTTAGAAAGTCGAAAACGTATTCAGGCTGCGATTCAATGCGCAAGGTTTTAACCTTTGTCACGTCCGCATAATGCACACCCCTATCCCCGTTTGACTTCCTGTATCTTTCCACGTCCGCTTCGTAAGCCGCCCGGAAGAAGCGATGGTTTACCCGTATGCCGGGAATAAATCCCGATCCATTAAACTTAAACCCGAAGCTGTCATCGGCATTGCAGCCTTCAAGCTTTACGTACTCGCAGGAAGAATAATCGCCCACCTGAAGTAAGTTACTTTTAGCTGTTATGATAGGTGTTTCGTCATCAGCAAAGCGGGCAATAAAGTAATCAACGACAACCACATCACCATTGCTTCCTGAAAGGCGCAACAAGAAATCTGTTCCAACTGTTGATGTTACCGTTCCTGAAAAAACGCCGGGCGCTGCACCTGAAACGAATTGAGCGGAAACACCTGAATTGCCAACTGTTGCAACTAAGCTGCCTCCTGTTATTGAATTAATCTTAAATTCTATGTAATATTCCTTATTTGTGCAAGCAAGCGTTTCATTGGTAGCCTCTGGTGCATCAGTACCAGCTTGGGTAAATGTCATCACATTGGTGCTTGGATCAATCGCAGCGCCTTTTAATAACGTCCACCCACCGTTGTAAGTGAACTGCCCGTTTGTTATTCTAAACTGTGCGCATACATTATCGCACTCGTCCGAATAGGCAATCTTGTAACATCCATCAGGGAGCGCATCATGCTGTTTTAAGTCAAACCCAACAGTTAAGAAGTTTTCATTTACTTGGTAGTAGTCAGCATTATCTTGTACCACATCATCGTTTTGGTCAACTATAAAGAACCTGTGATTAGAGAATAATCCGACTACCTGAAGCCCGGTTAAAATGCTGCCCTTTGAAAAGCAGCCTACAAAGTTATCAGAGAATATCGAAACAAGCGGCGTAAGGTCGGTGTCCATTACATCGGTGTTGAAGTAAAGATTAACAATACCTGCGCTTGTTATCTCATACGTTTGCCCGCCCTGAATATTTACAAACAGGCTGCCCGATGTGTAGTCGGTAACGTTTAGAGCAATTAAGAAGGTTGTGTAAACTTGATCAGGCTCGAATTCAAACTTATAAAAGCCTCCTACCTCACCATCAGCGCAAATAAGGCTTCCCGCTTCAACCCACTGGCTAATTGTATTACGCACTTCCGGGAAATTATCAGATGTGCAATCAAGCTTTATCTGCAAGAATAATTCATCCTGATAATCGACAAGCTGCGCATAAGTGTCGTCCCCGCACTTGCAAGCTGTTTCAGTGTATGGTATTAGAATCGGCTGGTTAGGTATTGTAATTATGCTCATAGCTTCTCGTTAGAACGTATGGTGAACTGCCCCTGCTGCTTGATGACAGAGTTAATATTTAACTGATTAATTGTGCCTTCAATCCCTGCGTTAATGGTTCCTGTGCGGCTGAACTTAACGGGTGCCGAAGGGCGTTGAACTATTGCCTGAATGTCGGCCATTGTTAACGGATATTCAAAGTCGTAAAGGTAGCCTCTAAAGTCGCACGGGTCAACGGGTATTATATCTTCAGGGTAAAGGTTTTGCCCGAAGCCCCGGAATACAGATTTAATGTTAACCGATGAAATAGTTACATCATTAGCTATTATAACTGTTTCTGCTCCCACTGAAGAAACACCTAATGAATTACACCTTATTAAATCACCTTCATTGCAAATAAAGGCAACGTTAATATCAGGAGCAAGCGGAGGGAATGAATTATCAGGGCCAATAACAGCATTTCTCGTAAAGATATTTCCGTTATATTGATTTATTAACTCATCGTCACTATTGTAGTGCATTATAGCAGTTGCAAAACTTTGGCTTCCAAAAGAAAATGTTAAGGCTTGCTCTTTAATACATAGCCTTGCATAAAAAAAGTATATTCCCGGATATGGTATTCTAAATGTCCTCCCAAGTAGATAATTACTATTTGCAACAACAGCATCACCAACAACAGGAAATGTACCTACAGATTGAACGTATGAAGTATAGGTGCCATTAATAATACCATAACTTTCTTCAGGTGTATTGTCTGCCTGATAATCAAATACAGTATTTGCCTGAATGTATGTAGGTGGATTTACCGAAAGTGGATTAGGTATTTGCCCTGCAAAGTTATTTACCACCTCATTATTTGTAAAGTCACCGTTGTAAACTGTTTGCCCAATATTATAAGGGTCGTACTGTGAAGCCCTTAATATTGCAGGAATCACCGTTTCTTCGCACTGTATTATGATAGGGTTCAATTCATAGCTTTGGTTGCCCCAAACAAATATATCTTCAATCACATTTGTATCAAAGATAACATCGCGCACAAGAAGGTCAAGTTCGGTGTCCTTGTTGCAGCTTCCAATAAGCCCAAAGCTTTCTTCTCTGAATCCTAAGAATGGAGTCTGCGCAAAGGTACAAGCCTTTTCACCCCCGTCACATTGCCATTGCTCAAGCACTTGATCGTTTCCAAGTCCTACACGAGAATAAAGTCTTGCTGTGTCTGTCTTGCGATTTACTCCTGATGCGTTAATTATCGCAGCGGCTTCTACTTGTGAATCAATTACAGTTGCGTAATCAATAGTAAGTAACGGTCTGCCATTAGCCTGAAGTGATGTGCTTATACTTATGTTTAACTTGCGCTGCAAGGCGACAAATAATTGCTCAAAGGTAATTTGAACATCAACCCGCTGCTGTGGCGCTAATATCTGCCGCCCGTTCATTACCATTAACCATTCATAGGTTCCTGATGCAAATGGGGGGGCAACACAATCCACCAAGTTATCGCTCATACAAGCCACCAAATGCTTTAGCGCATCCTCTACCCGTGTGCCATACACAAAGTCTGTTGTATCATAAACGCCCGTTGCCGGAACGAATAAGTCAACCACAAACATTGTCGGCGGCGTAACGGGTTGCAGGTTCTTTGTGACTTCTGCCCTAAGCGAAAAAGGAATGTTCTTGTTGTTGTTTATCTTGGTGCTAAAGGTGTCATCATAAAGCTTGGTAGTGATCTTGCACCTATCCATGTCCGTGATGCACTCTGCAAGTATTATGTAACCGTTGCATAGCTTTTGCCATTGACCTGAGCACTTAAACTCAACACCAACGTTCACCAGTTCGCACCCGCAGGAATCCTCAATAAGCCCGTTAATGTATGCGTAAGCATCACCTATCAATTGCAGGTCATTGTTGTAGCTTACAAAGCGAAATCCAAGCGTTGGTTCCTCGGCTACTGTGATCCCGAAATCTTCCGGGTTTGCAATGCCATCGTAAACCGTGCCGTTAAGCCTAAATCTTAATTCCTGTGCCATTACCAGTTATACCTTGATGAATTAGAACTTGCCACTAACTTCTGCATAATCTTACCAGTCTTGCGTGTTTCTTGCCGCAAGCCCTTTAATTCGCTTTCCATAACACCTGAGTTAAGCCTTGCGTTCACATTAACACTTACCCCGTTGCGGTCACGCTCAAGCGTTGCTGCCATTAGGCGAGGCTTCACGTAGTTGTTTTCAATCAGCTTTAAGAAGCTTGCCCGCGATGTGTTCATTGCCTCAAGTTCACGCCTGAAAGTTCCTGCCTGCGATTTACGGGTGACAAACTCGCCACCTTCAGCATTAATGTCAACACCTCCACGTGTATGCGGCTCCCCGTCAATCCATCCACCACGCCCGAAGGATGGTAACGGTTCGGAGGAAATCTTAGCTATTTGAGTAGCGCCTGTAATACCTGCTGCAACCGAAAGCACAATACCAGGAATCCCGCCCGGGTCGGAAAGGAATCCAACAACAGCCTTTGCGGTGTCAATCGTTGCGTTAAATATACCAAGCGCCTTGTCAAGCCTTGCCTGTTTACGCTTCTCCTCGGTTATCTTTCTGCTTGCACGTAGGTTGATAGCTTCCTCGCTTCGCTTGCGTTCCGCAAAGGATTTTTCCGCTGTGTTGTTAGCCTCTAATTCAACATCACGTAGTCTTTCAATCTGCTCAATTCTTTGCTCAGTAGATGCACGCTGTAAGTCAACAATAGCATTGAAAGACTGCTGAACAGCCCCAACGTATTGAGTAATCTCTTTAATTAATTCTTCGTTTTTTCGCTTGCGTTCTTCTTGTGCTTTTTTCTCAGATTCTTCAATGTTTTGATTTAATTGTTTGTTGATATTAAATATCTGTTCAGCACTTTGAGCTTCAACCTTTAATATTTCTTGTTTGGCTGCATTTCGTAATGTTTGCTCCTCAAGCGATCCCTCTTTAACACCATTTAGGCTATCTTTTAAAGATTGCTCAATTCCTTCAATTTGCGCACGTTGATTTGCAAGTACAATCTTTGTTTCTGCTTCAGCTACTTGCTGCCTTGTGGCAAGACCTTGTTCAAACAAAACACGCAGCCTTGAAAGCTCAGCCTCCCTTGAGGCTACAAGCGCATTTGTAGTTGCTTCCCTTATATTTTTATCTGATTCAAGCAGTTGTTTAGTTACATCAGAAGCCGCTATTGCAAGTTGTTCATATGCCTGCACCTGCTCTTTAATAGCTTCTGTGTTCTTTTCGGTTGATTCCGTTGATTTTTTGTTTGCTTGATCCTCTTTGTTTTTTTCTTCAGTAAGTAATTTTGCAAATTCGCGTGCTTTATTTACAACCTCATTTTTTCTAGATTCTACTTTAGCTTGCTCCTCTATTATAATTTTTCTTTTTTCCTCGTTTGCCGCAATCCCAGCAAGTATTCCTGAATAAGCCAAAGATTCAGGATTAAGCGCTTTTAGCCTTGCTGTTTGATTTTCAAGTTCTTTATCAACTAAAAATAATTCATTCTTTAATCTTAAAGCCTCTTGCTGAAGTGGTAAATATGCCAACTTTCCATCCCTTTCAACCTCTTTTAGAGATTTATTAAGATCAACCTGCGATTGTGTTATTTCACCATTGGCAACCTTTATACGCGTCCTTGCCTCCTCAATTTTATCCTGAAAAGACTTAACTGCATTTTCACCATCTCGCAAAACATCGTTTGTTCTTTTAATTGATTCGGCAAGCCTATCTGATTCGCTTTTAAAATTGCTTATCTTTTCTATAATAAAACCAAGCGCAACAATCAAAGCACCAATTCCAGTGGCGGCAAGAGCAAGCCTAAACACTTTTAAGGCTCCAGTGCTTGAACCAACAGCAAGGGCGTAAGCACGTTGAGCAACTGCCGCAATTCCTGTTTTCTTGGCTGTTTGGTCGAGAAGTATCGTTCTTACCTGCTCCAGTCCATTAGTCACCGCCATGATTGCGTTAAGCCTTACAAGTGTTTCCTGCAAGTCCTCGTTCTCTACACCAAAGGCAGCAGAAGCCCCTTCGACAATCTGAAAAGCATTACCAAGCAATTCCACGCTTTGAACAACGGAAGTAATACCCCTGCTTCGTTCCACGTAGCTGTCAACCTGTTGGTCAACCTCAAAAACAGCACGCTTCAGTTTAGTAACTTCTGCAATCGTATCTTTGAACTCTTGCGTGTTGGTCTGCCCGGCAAGGGCAAGGTCATAAAGCTTATCTTCAAGCTCCCCAAGCCTACCCGTTGCCGCGTCCGTGCTTTTAGCGTAAAGGTCAACAGCCCGATCCGCTGTAAGTATTGCCGCCTTGTATTCACCAATAGCTTTGGCAGTATCTTTAAACTGCTGTGTACCTTGCTTGCCTTCAAGTGCAAGCTTTTTAAGTTCATCTTCCAGTTCGGCAATCTCTTTGGCTGTCTTTGGCAGTTCCTTGTTTACATCGCTCACGCCCTTGCGCAGCCCGTCAAACTCTTTCCGCGTTGCTGCAATAGCCGCCTGGTTGTTTCTGAACTCAGCAGTTGCCTCTTTATTAAGCTTTAAAAGCCTTAGTTCTTCTTTGTAAAGTAGGTCTAAGTTATCCGCAAGCTTATCAACGTTTGCCGCTTGCGCCTTGATGGCAGAATCTACCTCGCTCGATGCGAAGGCAGCTTTAGCACTTGAAGCAACCTTCCTGTACTCCTCGCTTACCTTTTTGCCTGCCGCTGCCGCTGATTCGGAAAGTTGGTCGGTGTTCTGCTCAACCTTGCTAATCGCCGCCTCTAAGCTGCCGAGGTTTGTTTCAAACTCAATGAGAACCTTTGCCATGTGTGCTTGTTAAATGATGCTCAAATTTAAGTAAATAATCTTCAACTGAGCCAAACATAATTGAATGGTACTCACTCATCACACCATCACTTAAAGCCATGCACTGCCCTTGCATGTCTTTCTCTATCCTGCCGATGCGCTTAACTAAGTCGAGCCTATCACTGCCAACTGATTCATTAGCGACCTTGTTCTTGCCGCTGTGCTGCTCCACAATTCCTTGAAGTCGTCGGGCGACATTTCCAGACAGGGCGACAGCTTTGTGATAGCAAGTGACATAAAAAAACCATGCTCGCCCTCCTTCTCTGCGAGCCTTTCAAATAGCTTTACCTTCTCATCGTGGATAGTGCTTACCATGTCGCCCGTTGCGCTCTCGTCATCACGAATGATAAACGTTGCGGCGATGTTTAAAAGCAAGTCCTTGTGAACAATCATGTTCTTGCGCTGCTTAATAGCGTGGATGCAGGCAACAACCGAAGCGGCATTCTTTGGTGACTGCAAGCCCTTGTGTACTGCTTTCTCCATCACCTCAAGAATCATATCCACCTCTTGCCCGGATAATCCGCTTGAAAGCAGTTCGAGCAGTAGCAGTGAATTTGCAAAGCGGTTGACTGGCAGCGATAAGTCTTTCGGGAATCTGTAATACTTGCGCCCTTCGTGTTCAAAGACAAGTTCTAACTTGCTTCTGATGTCCTGCTCGTAATTGTAAGCCTTGCGGCTAAATAGTCGTTTAAGTAGTTTCATTGTTTGTTATTGGTTACCATTCATCAATCGGGCAAGTGGCATCAACCACCCTGCGCTTGGCGGGAAGGTAACACCCGCATATCTCGCAGGTGTTCACCTTAGTCTTTCTTATGCAGCCGTCACACTTAACCTTGCGCTGCTGTGCAAGTGCTTCTGTTTTTTTGTCGGCAGTCAGCCATAGCCACCAACCTTCAAGGATGTGGGAAATTTTAGTCATGTCTTTGTCGCCAAGTCACTAAAATGTTCTTACCGTCACGAACAACTTCTTGTGTTGTACTGCTTCCATATAAAATATGTTTAAGCATTGGGAATTGATTAGTATCCCTAATCAATCGCTCCATTTCTTGGTGATGCTTTTTTCTTTTTTCAAGCTTTTCCTTTGAGGGTCTGCCTCTGCCCCATTTTTCCCAGTATTCAGTCATAGCTACGGCAGCGGTGTAAGTTCTACATATTCAGGTTCTACGCCCGTGCTTACCACGCTAAAGGTGATGCACTCATACTCTACCGAATCAACTGTGATAGGTACACGCTCACCGTTTGTTGCGCCCGTTGTTACCCATAGTTCATAGGTAGTGTTTGACGCAAGCTTCGGCTCGGTAAACTCAAGCACTCCATCTTCATCAGAAGTAGTTGAAAACGTTTGAATCTTGCCCGTGCTTACGCTTTGCAGCATGATTAAGTATTCCGTTTCAGGCTCAACCGTGCCAAAGAGTAAAGAGGTGGCGCATAAGTCAATGTATGCCCCCGAATCAAAGCAATCAGTACAGATGCTCATAAATATCTTTTAAGTATTGCGTTTACAAAGTAACGAAAACAATCAAGCAGATCGGCACGCTGGGTGATAATTTTTCTGTTCTGCTTTATGATACTCCCCTCTGAATCGCACTCCACCTGCGAGGCATCAAGGATAAAGCCCTTGCAGGAATTACTGACTTTAATATCAAGCTTCATAAGCGCAGCATTGCAATCAACACGGCTGTTCTTATGCGTTGGGTTGGCAGGTATTATAATCTGCTTATCGTTTAGCTTCAGCAGCTTCTTAATGGTAAGGTAGTGCGAACTGTTATCCCTTTGCTGCAAGGTGCGCCCGTTGCCCATCGCATCTCCCGTAATACGGATCATTCCCGTTGGTACACCGTATGCGCTTATGCGGTCACATAAAGCCTCTATACTGCCAGGCGATATAGCAAACTCATCAACTACCCACGCCTGCCTGCCGTGATGCTGAATGACAAGGCAGCAAAGCGGTGTAACGTTAAAGTCAACCGAGAAGTAAGTAAGTAGGCTTGGGTTGTGCTTGATGTTATGCTGCACGTGCTTTGCCTCATCCCACGCCCACAAGAAAGGGTTCTCGCTACCTTCAACCGCATCCCAATCGCCTTCCACGAATCGGGCGTATTCAATCGGGCTAAGCATCTTTAGGTTTTCCTTGTACTGCTCAGGTATGTGCGGGTTGTCCGTTATCTTGCTTACGATAAACTTCCACCGTTCATTTAATGTGCCTTCAACAAACGGTATGTAAAACTCCTCTTTTGTCCAGTTTTGCGCCGGGTTAAGTGTGGCAAGAATAACTGTTGGTGGGTTGCCCGAACTGTTTAGCCACGTGCCGGACCGTTCAATAGCTTTGTGAAACGTTGCCTTTTGGCATTCGTTTATCTCCTCGAAGCCGAAGCCGTTAACCTCAAGCCCTTTGAACCTGTTCAAGTCTTTGTCCTCGTTGTAGCTTTCAGACATGAACATAAGCTGGCTTCCGTTAATAAAGGTTATCACTTGCGTGTCATGGTTCCAGTCGCTAACTGCCTGCATAAAGTACCTATCAAGCAATTCCTGAATAGAAGGAAAGGTGTTACGCTTCAGGTCGGGCAATGAACGCCTAATAACTACGTACCTACTCTTAGCGTGTGTAAGGCATAGGTAAAGCATAGTGGAAAGTAACCACCATGTCTTACCGCCTCGAATTGACCCGCCAAATATTACTACTGAATAGTCACCCGATGTGGCAACCTTAAAAGCCTCCGTTTGCTTGGTAGTTAGCTTCACGCATCCCCCTTCTCGGTCAATGTGATAATGATGGGCTTGTCGCTGTTAATAGTTGTTTCGCCATTGTTAGCCCACAAGGAACGCTGCCTGTTAGCAAGCCAGTGCTTAGCCGCTGCGGTGTCAGGGGGTAATTCTTTTTTAAGCTGAACAACATCGCCGTCACGTGTCAAAGCGTCCTCTGTAATGGTTAAACCAAGCGCACGTTTGTACATTGCCTTTGCCACTTTAGCGTCTGCATCTTCCTTTCCTTGCGTTAATGACTTAAGAAATTCTGGCAGTTTTTTGTACTCGTTAAATGTTACCTCGGAAACTCCAAGAACTCTTGCCATCTGCACATCGGTAAGTCCAAGCAATGCCATCTCAAACACTTGCTCGCACATCTCAGGTTTATAGCTTGTTGGTCTGCCTACTTTTGCCATGATTTAATCATTTAGGGTTTTGTCGTGCGTAGTTATACGCTATTGCTGTTGCTTGGTTAGGTGCGTACCCTTCCGAAATCAGCTTACGGATATTCTCCTGAATTGTTGCCTTATCCTTTCCTGCTTTTAGCGGCATAGTTTCTTACCTTGTTGCAATGTTACTGCTTTCTTCTGTCACGCACATATCGGATAGGATGTTGGAATTGAACACAAGGTAAAGCATGCGCCCGTTGTAAACCGTTTCCACGCCCCAAAGGTTCTCAATCTCTTTGAAGTTCATTAAGATGCCAAGCCCGTATGACTGCTTTAACTCATCCTTGTGAGCCATAAAGCGGCGTGATGCTGCTTCAATCTGTTCTTCGGTCATACTTAGTAGCACATCCTCGTTGGTTCCTGCATAGGAAGCCCAAAGGAAGATAGTATCATTCTCATTGAAGAAAAAGCCTGAACGTGCGCGAGTGATTCTCATAAGGCAAAGGTATAAAATTTATTAATCAATCTTTGATTTTACCCATTCGGTAAATTTACTCATTCGGTACTCGTAATAAAGCGGAAAGCTTTCGTGTCCTTCAGGGTGCTGCTGCCATAGTCGGTATAGTGCGCCACGTAGCCGCTGGCTCGGGGTCTTGCTGCCAAGTTCTTCTGAGTTAAGTTCAATCACTTCCAGCGCCTTGCTTTCTTCTTCGGTGAACTCTGACTGCTTAAACGCTGCTATGCACGTGCCGCCCTTGTGTAAGGTATAAAGGGATGCCATCATGTCGGGTGATATTTCCTGCGTTTCTATGACAATCTTAATCGTCTTGTCAACCTTCGTGCTTATATTAGCAACGTAAGCAGGGATTACAATGGGCTTATTCATATCTCCCCTGTTGCGATTGATTTAAGAACTGACTGCATTATTTCTTTCGATCCTGTGCTTAAAGCTATCTGGCAAATGTCGCGCAGCTTATCAATGTGCTGATTTGTTGCTGTAAGCATTGTTTTCCACTTATCACACTCATCAGCAAGCCCATCGTTATCTTGTAGCCTTAATTCGCAAATGCGCTCCAACTCCTTAATCCTTTCGTCCGCTGCCTTACAATCGTCCTTTTGAGTTTCTGTGATAGGTTCTTCTTTCTCCTGCGGCACTTCGACAAACTTCGAGGCGGGGAGGATGGTGTAATCTGATGGTTGTTTTGAAAAGTATGCTAATCTTTTATCTTTCAATGTACAAACCCATAAAGGCGTTGGTTCGGAGGGAGTGTATTCTGTGGGATTTTTCTCGTTAACCCATACTAATCCCTCCTTTTCCGCTTGTTCAAGTACTTCTTTCAATTCTGCATTGTTGGCGCATTTAATCACCTGACCGTGTTTCAGGCTTTTAATCGTTCTTAAAACGGGCTTGTCGAATACAGGTGCATCTTGCAATTCGATTTTAATGAAGTTTGTTGTAGGCAACCACGTATTACCGATAAGGTATTCGTTGCATACTTTTTCTAAATTACTTCTTTCATCAAGCACGTTATAAATAGATGATTTCGTCCACCCTCTAGGCGGTTTAACGCTTGGTCTGAATCTTACTTGGAATAGTGTGTTTGGTTTCATGGGGTTTTAATTAGGTTTACATTGTTTTGTTTGAGAAGCACAAGCCAGTCATAACATCGCCGGACGTAACACTCGTAGATTCGTGTGCCTTTCTCAGTATGGGTAAGTTGGCTTGCATAGCTTTTATGTGTTTGAATGATGGAGGCAAATGTATAACATTTAGATTTAATTATCAAATCTTTTTCAGGTAAACAATTTTGCATCCTGTCAAAAATCTTAGATTCGATTTCGGTCATTGATAATCGTATGTAGTGCTATCTCTTTCGCCCGTTTAATTATTCTTTCCTTTGCGCTGCCTTCAATGATTGAGGTAATCGACTTTTGCGCCTCCCGCATCTTGTAAACATTTGGGGCGCTCATTTTTGCCTCGCGTTCCTCTTTTTCCAGTTCAACTTTGGCAAGATCAATGTAGTGCTTTATTTCCTCTTGGGTAATAGTAATAAGGCCTGTGTCCTGAAGGGTGTCAAGCTTATAAAAACGGCAATCTTCGCGTGGCGCTGACTTGGTAGTGTTAAACCAGTCAATGACCGACTGAACATATTCGAGGCGCTTAGCCTCTTGGTTCTCCTTTTCCGCTTCCCATTTAAGGCGCTCCTTTTCCCGGTTAATTTCTGAAACGATCGGCTTGCGATATTCGATGTACTTGCTAAGGCAGTCACCTATCACCTGAAGCCCTACCTTGCCACCGTATGATGTAAGGTTAACATTTATCACATTTACGCTTGCAAGGCGAAACGCTTCTCTTATCTCGTTAACGCCTAAACACCCGAACTTCTCAATAATAAGCTGCCGTGCTTCTTTCTTAAACGCTTCGGTAAGGTTATCAATGTGCGCCCCGCAATAATGTTCCCAAATGTCTGCAATCACTTCATCGAGCTTCTTTAATAAGGTGAACTTATCGGAGGTGAATAGCTGCCTAACTTGGTTGCTGTGTCCGTACTCAATAGCGCCCCGTGTTGTGACGGCTTGAGGTTGTTGGTAGTCGTTAGTATGAATAGGGGTCGTTTCCATTGTTGATTAATTTACGTTGTAATGCCATTTTAGCGTCATGTTCTGCCCGTGAAATGTCCCCTCTTGTCATCAGGGCAAAGGCAGCGTCTTTTTGAATTGCTGACTTTATGCTTTTAGTGTATTTGTGTGGTTCACGGCTTACCCAATTTGCTGCCGCTTGGATCCAGTTAAGGTACATGTAGCCCTTAGCTTCGCTGTTTACCATCATGTCATGGATTAGTTCAATATCAAGTGCCGGGTGCCGGGCGAAACATTGAGTAGTTTTAAAAGCTTCTGAAAAGGTAGCAAAGTCGAAGTATGGTGAATTTTTAAAAAGATGCTTTCCTTTTTTGGGGCTTTGCAATTTATCATTTTTAGGCATATGAGGCTGCAATAGGTTCCAAGTCATTAAATCAATGCCATGTAATTCAGGAATAACTCTATTAAAGCAATACTCAAAAACACAAGTGTATATTTTTGCTCTTAACTGAATATCACTAATGGATTCTATTGAATCAATAAGCGACTTGTTTATGCTAATTTCCTTCATTTCTTTGTCTTTTCATGTTATGGCATATTCCAAAAAAATAGCGCATACAATCCCCGCTAGAATTTGTTACATGCGCAGCCTTATCCATTGCAAAACTAACATCTTCAAATCCAAGTTCTTTTATAAACCTTTTAATGGCGAACCTATCTTTTACTTTGTAATATTCATAAAAATTAAAATAAGAGTCCATTACCATATCGAACTGCTCTTCTAAAATGTTTTCAATCTGCAGGGTGTATTTATGGTATTCTTTTAATTGATTAGCACGTTCTTTAATTAGCTTGTTTTTTACTTCATTTGAAATCGGTGAAACATCAAGAGTTCTGTCGCTTTTACCTCTATTGCAATCAAAGCAAGAACAAAGCAAGTTATCAATAGAATCTTTGCCGCCTTTTGACTTGGGAAAGATATGGTCAACTTCAAGTATAACTGAAGGTGGCTTACTTCCGCAATATTGACAGGTAAACATATCCCTTTTAAAAACTTCAAATCTTAATTTCTTAGAAAGTGACATAAAATAAAAAATGCCTTGAGCGGCTGCGGTGAGAGCGGGCGGTTTTATTCACCCTCGCAGCCATTCAAGGCTTTAATGTTTTACAATCTGCTCAGGCTCTCACCTCTGAACAATGCGAAGATACTAAATATTTCCTTTTAAATAGCCTTCTGTTAACTCAATTAATTCATCAAGCCCAACTGCAAATTCAGCATAATAGCCGTATTTGCGTAACCTGTCAAGCATGTATGCCTGTTCTTGAATGTGGGCATTATCTTTTAACATGCCACGCTTTGCGCCTCGCTTTAAGTACGGGTCGGCTCCTTCCTTTTTAATCTCAAAGAACGCCCCGTAATACTTGCCGCAAGGCTTAGCTATAAACAAATCAGGGTAGCCCGAATGCGGGTTGATTGACTTTTGCTCAAGGCTTTGCTTCCAGCTTAGGTAAGTCCCTGCGCCATAGTCAAACCGATAAAGAACACGAGGGTGGGCAATACCCATGTATCGGGCAAAGGCTTTGTAAATTTGTGCTTCAGTCATATCAAATTACGTTCTTTAAGTAGTTCCCGAAAGGTCGTGAAAAGTATCACATACTCAATGTTCGCTTTTGGGAATCGCATGAAGTCCCTGTGCTTCTTGTGGGCATGTATTACCGTTGTATGGTTAAAGGGTAAGCTTCTACCTAAATGTTCTGCCACTACCTTACCGATGGTTTTAAGCGAGGCTTTTCCCTGCCACCTCCAGTACACAATAAAGAACACACCCTGCCGAAGCCATACATTTTCCATCTTTCTGCTTCCTTCATTTGGATGGTATG
>Ga0209288_10000194_pt1 | contig 19683 bp, 13 predicted proteins | sample PPLLaktember2015_4_FD_187261 | JGI IMG/M metagenome (GOLD analysis project Ga0209288, IMG submission 187261) | Freshwater sediment microbial communities from Prairie Pothole Lake near Jamestown, North Dakota, USA - PPLs Lake P8 Core (1) Depth... | ecosystem: Environmental > Aquatic > Freshwater...
GCCTCGGCTCTGGGCTCGGCGACCGGCACCATCCCGACTCGTTCGTGCTGACGCTGCCGATGCACCACGGCGAGACGGGTCTCGCGATCCTCGTGTTCCTCGGCGGCCTGTCGGCTGCAACCGCGATGGTGATCATGGCGAGCATCGCGCTCGCCACGATGATGACCAACGACCTGGTGATGCCGGCCCTGTGGCGCAGCCGCTGGCAGGGCGTCGCTTCCGACGTCGGCGTCGGGCGACTGGTGCTGCGGCTGCGCCGCATCGCCATCGTGCTGCTGGCCGTGCTCGCCTACGCGTACCACCGCAGCATCAGCGCGCCCGCAAGCCTTGCCTCGATCGGACTGCTGGCCTTCACCGCCGTCGCGCAGTTCGCGCCGGCGATCCTGGCGGGCCTTTACTGGCGCGGCGCCACGCGCGAAGGCGTGTTCTGGGGACTCGCCGCAGGCTATGTCGTCTGGATCTACGGGCTGCTGCTGCCGGCGCTCGGCGTGGGCAGTCTGGTCGGCTTTTCCCTGCTCAACGGCTGGATGCTCGCAACCGCCGCGAACGTGCTCGTGATGGTCGCCATCTCACGGCTGGGCGGCGTCTCCTTCAGGGAACGGATGAAGGCAACGGATTTCCTGCGGGGTGCGCAACCGGTGCCCGGCACTGCGGACGCCGGCGGCGCGCGAGTGGGCGACCTGATTGCGGTCACCGAGCGCATCCTCGGCGCCGAAGCGACCGAGGGTGCCCTGCAGGAATACTGCCACCAGGCCGGCCGCTCGATGCCGCGGCCGTCCGAACCCGCCGATCGCGGCCTGCTGCAATCGATGGAGCGCGTGCTCGCGGGCGCGATTGGCGCCTCCTCCGCCCGGCTCATGCTGACCCACGCGCTGCGGGGCCGCGGCATCACCGCCGAGGAAGTGGCGGAGCTGCTCGACGAGACCTCGCAGGAGCTGCGTTTCAGCCGCCAGCTGCTGCAGGCCACGATGGAGAACGTCTCGCAGGGCATCGCGGTGGCCGACGCGGAGGCGCGAATCGTCGCGTGGAACCGGCGCTACCTGGAAATGTTCGACTATCCGGAGGGCATGGTTTACGTCGGGCGTCCGGTGGCCGACCTGATCCGCTGGAACGCCGAGCGCGGTGTGTTTGGCGATACGGATCCGGACGCGCAGATCAGCAAGCGGCTGGCGCACATGGGTGCCGGCACTTCGTATGTGATCCAGCGCGAATGGCTGAACGGCCGGGTCTACGAGATGCACGGCCAGGGGATGCCCGACGGCGGCTACGTCACGACGTTCACGGACATCACGGACTTCAAGCGGACCGAGCAGGCCCTGCTCGAGGCGAAGCAGACGCTCGAGCAGCGCGTCGAGGAGCGCACGCACGAACTGCAGGTCGCTCTCGAGGCGCAGCGTGACGCCAAGCGGCTCGCCGAGGAAACCAATGCGACGAAGACGCGCTTCGTCGCGGCGGCGAGCCACGACCTGTTGCAGCCACTGAACGCGGCGCGCCTGTTCGCGTCGGCGCTGGAGGAGCAATCCGACGACCCCGCCGTGCTCGAGATCGCGGGTCGCATCGACAGCTCGATGCGGGCGGCCGAGGACGTGCTCGACGACATGCTCGACATCGCGCGACTCGAGAGCGGCACAATGCGCGCGGAGATCGCGGACTTCGCGCTGTCCGAGGCGTTCGAGCACCTCGAGCGCCAGTTCGCTCCGCTCGCCGCGCGCCGCGGCCTGCGCCTGCGCGTGACGCGCCCGGCGTGCAGCGTGCGCAGCGATCGCGTGCTGCTGCGGCGCGTGCTGCAGAACCTGATCTCGAACGCACTGCGTTATACGCAGCGCGGTGGCGTGCTCGTCGGCTGCCGATGTCGCGGAGACTTCGTCGAACTCGAGGTCTGGGACACCGGGCCCGGCATCGCCGGCCAGCACCAGCGCGCGATCTTCGACGAGTTCCAGCGCCTCGACCGGCCCTCGCCCTGGGGCGAGCAGGGCATCGGGCTCGGCCTGTCGATCTGCGATCGCATCGCGCGCCTGCTCGGCTTGCGGCTCGGGCTGCGGTCGCGGCCCGGCCACGGCTCGGTGTTCAGCGTGCGCGTGCCGAAAGGCGCAACGCCGGCGGCCGAGCCGGTCGGAACGCGCGAAGTGGCGCGGCTGCCGTCGAGCCTCGTCGAGCTGACGGTGCTGTGCGTCGACAATGAACCGGAGATCCTGGCCGGGATGAGTGCGCTGCTCACACGCTGGGGAGTACGAGTCATCACGGCCGCCGGCGCCGAGGAGGCGCGGCGGGCCATGTTGCGTGACCACCCGGCCGTCGTGCTCGCGGACTACCGCCTCGCGGAGTCGGAATGCGACGGCATCGACCTGCTGATCGAATTGTGCGGTGACGACGCATCGACCGCCCCCGCCGGGGTCCTGATCACGGCCGACCACACCGCGGCCGTGGCGGCCCGCTCGCGCGCCCTGGGGTTTCCCGTGCTGCGCAAGCCGCTGAAGCCCGCGGCGCTGCGCGCCCTGCTCGGCGCGCTATCGTCGCACCGGAAGATGCCGGCGGCCTGACTTACTCTGCGTCGTCCGGCGGCGGCTTCACGCTCGAGCGATCGACCGCGAGCCGGCCCGCGGCGAGCACGGCCTGGGTCCGCGTCGTGACGCCGAGCTTGCGCAGGATCGCGGTCACGTGCGCCTTGACAGTCGCCTCCGACACGTCGAGCTCGTAGGCGATCTGCTTGTTGAGCAAGCCGGAGCAGAGCATGCCGAGCACGCGGAACTGCTGCGGCGTGAGGTCGGCCACGCGGCGCGCGATCCGCAAGTCCTCCTCGGAGGCCGGCGTGGTGCGTGGCGCATGGAATCCCGGCGGCGTGTAGATCTCGCCCGCGAGGACGGCCTCGACCGCCTGGCCGATTTGACCGGCCTCCGTGGACTTTGGAATGAATCCCTGCGCGCCGTAGCAGAGCGCGCCCGCGATCGTCTGCGCATCGTCGTCCGCCGATACGACGACTACGGGCAGGTCCGGCCGGCTGCCGCGCACGTGGACGAGCGCGTTGAAGCCCTGCGCGCCGGGCATGTTGAGGTCGAGCAGCAACAGGTCGGCGTCCGGTTCCGACTCGATCGCGACGAGCAGTGCGGCGACGGAGTCTGCCTCGACGAACTTTGCGCCGGATTCCAGGCGCCCCACGGCCGCCTTGAGTGCCTCGCGAAACAGCGGGTGGTCATCGGCGACGATGATCTGGCGAACCATAGGCCGGCAGCGTATACCCACCGCATTCGGTGTGGCAGTCCTCCAACATTCGACCAATGGCGAATATCGGCCTCTGTCGGCCCGGCGCAGCATTGTGGTAGTTCCACCACGGGGGGCCCGGCCGATGCGCATACATAACTCCAGACACGCCACTCTTCGCAAGCTCGTTGCGGTCACACTCACCGCCGCCATGCTCGGCATACCTGCCGCCGCGTGGTCGCAGACGGCCAAAGAGCAGGAACTCGAGGCGCGCGTCGCCGAGCTCGAAAAGCTGGTCCAGCAACTGGCCGCTGAGAAGAAGGCTGCGCCGGCTCCTGCAGCCGCGCCCGCCGCTGCGCCCGCTGCGAAGCCCATCCAGGCCTCGACGATCACGCCGAACGCCGCTCCCGGAACCACCTTCGTGGTCACCGGCTTCGTCAAGGCCGACGCGATCTGGACCGACACGTCGGACGGCGAACTCGCCGACAGCTCCATCGGTCGCGACTTCTACGTGCCGAGCACGATCCCGATCGGCGCGCCGCAGAACGAGGAAGGCACGGACCTGAACGCCCACATCAAGCAGTCGCGCTTCAACTTCGGCACGGACACGGTCCTCGAGGGCGGCGGCAAGGTCAGCACGCGCTTCGAGATCGACTTCTACGGTCGCGCCGACGGCGACCAGCGCATCAGCAACGGCTACGGCGGGATCGTGCGCCATGCCTACGTGACGTGGGGCAACTGGTTGGTCGGCCAGACCTGGTCCAACTTCATGGACGTCGCGACACTGCCCGAGGCAGTGGACTTCATCGGTCCGACGGACGGCACGACCTTCGTGCGCCAGCCGCAGGTCCGCTATACGACGGGTGGCCTCTCGCTGTCGGCGGAGAACCGCGAGACGACGATCCTGCCGTACGACGTCGCCGGCGTCGCGGGCGCCCGCATCATCTCCGACGATGGTTACGCTCCGGACCTGACCGCGCGGTACGCCTGGAAGGGCGACTGGGGCCACGTGGCCCTCGCCGGCCTGCTGCGTGAACTGACTCACGAAACGGCCACGATCGACGACTCGACGTGGGCGGGCTCGATGAGCCTGTCCGGCAAGTTCAACTTCGGCAAGGACGACATCCGCTGGATGGCGCTGTACGGCAACCTCGGGCGCTACGTTGGTCTCAACTTCGCGACCGACGCGGTCCTCGACGCCAACGGCAACCTCGATTCGCTCGACGGCTACGCAGGCTTCATTGCCTACCGTCACATGTGGACGGACAGGCTGCGCAGCACGTTCACGTATTCGCTGCAGGAGTACGACAACGAGTCGATCCTCGGCAATTCGGCCGCGAACAAGTCGAGCAGCAGCTGGAACGTCAACCTGTTCTACTCGCCGATCCCGAAGCTCGACATCGGCGCCGAGTATCGCCAGGCGACGGCCGAGCGCGAGAACGGCGACGACGGCGACCTCGACCGGTTGCAGCTGACGACCAAGTACTCGTTCTGATCAGCCGCGCCGCGTGGACTGCCACGCGGCGCGCACCACTTTCCACTCATCGTCCTCGAGCTTCAACTCGAGGACGATTTCGTTTACGTCAGCCGCAAGCTCGAATGCGGTCGCCCCGGCCGCGTCGCGACCGAGGGTTCCTACCGTGACGCGCACCCGCGCGAGGTCCCGGTAGGGAAACTCGACGCTGTCGATCCGCGTCAGCAGCGCAATCGACTGGTGGGTCACGAAGTACCCGCGCAGCACTTGCTTCAAGTCGTCCCGGCCGCCGCCGTGCTCATCGAGAAACGCCGGTGAAACATGCTCGAGAAGACCGGCGAGGTCGCGCGCCTCAGCCGCCTGCTCGCCGGCGGCAATCACCGCGCGTACCTGCGCCTCGGGCGTGCCACGCTGCTGGCAACCGCCGAGCATCGCACTCGCACAGAGCCACGCGCCGGCGATCACACGCAGGAAAAACCAGCGCCCCTGTGGCAGCATCACCGTACCTCTCCAACCGCGTCATCGGCCCCAATTCTCCCATGCGCGCCTTTCGTTACCACGCACCGGCCGGGAAATCCCTGCCGCGACTCGAAGACGTGCCTGTCCCCACGCCGGCGCCCGGCGAAGTGCTGGTACGCGTGCGTTGCGCGAGCCTGAATCCGGTGGACTGGAAACTCGCCGACGGGAAGTTCCATTGGCTGGTCAAAGGCGGCTTGCCGCGGACCATGGGCTCGGACTTCTCCGGGGAGATCGCGGCCGTGGGTGCCGACGTCGAGGGCTGGGCGCACGGCGAGCCCGTCATGGGGTTCATCGATCCGTTTGCCCGGGCACTGGGAACGTTCGCCGAGTTCGTCTCCGTACCGGTCGAATTCGTGTTCCGTCGACCCGCGCCGCTCGACGAAGTGCTTGGCGCCGCCCTGCCTTGCATCGGAGTCACCGCAGTCGCGCTTTGCGATCTCGGACAGGTGAGCCGCGGCTCCCGGGTGCTGGTCAACGGGGCCTCCGGCGGTGTGGGTCACATGGCGGTGCAGGTGGCGAAGGCGCGGGGCGCGCACGTCACGGCGGTGGCGAGTGCGAGGCGGCGCCCTTTCGTGACCGCGCTCGGCGCCGATGCTTTCATCGACTACGAGGCAGAACCCGTCGATCGATGGCCCGCCGGATACGACGCGGTGCTCGATTGCGTGCCGAACCTGCCCCGCGACCGCCACAGCGGCCTGCTTGTACGGGGTGGCCACTACGCGAGCACGCTGCCCAATGCCTGGACTTACACGCTGGATCCGCTGCTGAACCGCCTCGGGCGCCTGGCGCGGCACGCCGTGATGCTGCGGCCGAGCAAGCCGGCCATGGACGAACTGCTAGGCGGCTGGGGAGCAGGCAGGCTGCGTTGCGAAATCGCGCAAGAATTCCCGCTCGATGAAGTCGCTGATGCGATTGAGCGCTCGCGCACCGGGCGCGTCGCAGGGAAGCTCGTCATCCGGGTCGCGTGACGATCCCCGGCTTCCCCGGCGCACCCGGCACGCATCGAGCGGGCAGGTCACGCGTAGGCCTGGATGTTGCTCACGGCATAGGTCAGCGAGCCGAAGACGATCGTCACGGTGACGACGAGTCCGGCCAGGACACGGGTGGTAAAGCGGTCGACTTCGTTGCAGGTGAACATTGTTGGATCCTCCGTTGCGTGCGGGGGCCAAGTTACGCCTGCAGATTGACCGGATAAACAGCAGTAATCTGATTTATCTATTCAGCAATCCCGAATAATCTCCGGACGACCCGATCGGGTGCGCCCGGAGGCTGGGGATTAATTCGCGAGCTTGATGATGCCGCAGGCCTCGCGGGCACCGCCGGCACACCCCTTCTTGAGGTCGGTCTCCTCATCGCAATACGTGTCGGGCTGGACATGCACGATGATCGAGCTGCCATCCGCGTCGAAGACGCTCAGGCGCCCCGGCGACAGCGTCACCCGGTTGGTCGTGTGCTTGAGCGCGCCGACGCCGTCCTTGATGTCGAGGTTGATCAGGTCGCCCATGTGGAATGGGTGATTGATGTCCGCGGCCGGGGCATCGTCGCTGGCCGTGTCGGGCCGGGACTGCCCGAATGGGCCGGGGTCATGATGGCCACCCGCGGCGGCGCAAGGGTCGCAGGCTGCGGTTTCATGAATATGGACGGCGCGTTGGCCATCGGGCAAGCCTGTCATGCGCAGCTCGACCGTGACTTCCTTGACGCCTTCCGGAGTGACCTGCTCGACGAGCGTGGCCGTGCCCGAGACCTTGGGGTCGGTACAGCCCTTCATCTCCGCCGAGGCACGCAACCCGTCGGCCGAAGCCACGGCGGGAACCAGCACGACGGCGGCGAATGCGACGATTGTCCTGCGCATGAGAGTCTCCTCCTGGTGAATCCAATCTGTCGTTGGACAGGCATATTATGCCCCCTGCCACCCGGGTCCGCTGGTGCTAGAGCACGAGCGTCATCTGCACCAGATCCGGATCCTCGGGGTCGCCGCGTGTTTCGAATCCGAGCGATCGCGACAGGTCGATCATCCGGGTGTTCTCGCGCAGCGTGACGCCGGTCATGACCTTGAGGCGGCGGTCGCGCGCTGCCTCGATGAGCCGGGTGAACATGCGCCGGGCCAGGCCCTTGCCCTGCCAGTCGTCGCCGACGACGATCGCGAACTCGCAGGTCTCCTCGTCCGGCAGCGTGGTGTAGCGGACGACGCCGACCTGCTGCTCGCCCTCCGGGCTGTCGATGACGGCAATCAGCGCGAGCTCGCGGTCGTAGTCGATCTGCGTGAAGCGCGACAGCATGCCGGGCGACAGGTCGCGCAGCCCGAACATGAAGCGCAGGAATTTGGACTGCTCGGACAGGCCGTGCACGAAGGCGCTCTCGATCGCGGCGTCTTCGGGCCGAATCGGCCGGATCGTCGCGACGAGGCCGCCGGGCAGCTCCATCGAGTCGAGGAGCCCGCTCGGGTAGGGGTGGATCGCCATGTGGTCGTAGGGACGCGCCGCGGGACGGGCGGGCATCACGCCGATGCGCGCGTCCACGACGACTGCGCCCTGCTCCGTGACGACCAGCGGATTGAGGTCCATCGCGCCCACGCACGGCAACTCGCAGACGATCTCGGAAACGCGCAACAGGATTTCCTCGACGGCCTCCTCGTCCGCCGCGGGCGCGCCACGCAGCGGCTGCAGCGCTTGACCGGCCCGCGTGCGCCGGATCAGGTCTCGCACCAGGAACTGGTTGAGCGGCGGTAGCGCCACCGCGCGATCGCGAATGACCTCGACGAGGATCCCGCCGAGGCCGAAGCTGATCGCGGGACCGAATACCGGATCGCGCACGACGCCGATCATCAGTTCGCGCCGATTCTGCTCCCGGTACATCGGCTCGATCAGCACGCCCTGCAACTCGGCGTCCGGCCGGGCGCGAGCCACGTCCGTCAGCATGCGGGCGTACGTTTCGCGTACGCTCTTTTCGTCGGCGATGTTCAACGCGACGCCGTCGACGTCGGTCTTGTGCGCGATGTCGGGCGACAGGATCTTCATCGCAACCGGCAAGCCGACTTCGCGTGCCCTGGCCACCGCCTCGTCCGCCGATTGCGCCGGCAGGCTGCGCACGATCGGGATCCCGAAGGCGCTCAGCAATTCCTTGGATTCCGCCGGGTTCAACCACTCGCGATCCGCGGCCAGCGCCGCGTCGATCAGAGCTTGCGCCCGGGCCCGATCCGGCGCCGAGGTCGGCGCCAGCGGCTCGGGGACCTGCAGCAGTTGCTGCTGGTTCGACGCGTAGAGTCCCAGTGCGGCGACCGCGTCCACCGCGGTCTCGGGCCGCACGTAGCTCGGCACCTTGTGGGCGGCGAACTGCTGCCGGCTGGCCTCAACCGACTCGCCGCCCATCCAGCACGCGAATACCGGCTTGCGGCTGCCTTTCGCGATCTGGATCAGCGACTCTGCGATCGCGTCGGGATCGGTGAGCGCGTGAGGCACCAGGATCGCGAGCATCGCGTCCACGCCCGGGTCCTCGAGGCAAGTGCGCGCGGCAGCCGCAAACTGGCTTCCGTCCACGTCCGGGCGCACGTAGACCGGATTGCCCGGTCGCGCCGCTGGCGGCAGTTCGTCCGCGAGCCGTTGCAGCGACGCTGCGCCGAGTTCTGCAATCTTGAGTCCGCGGTCCTGCGCGCGGTCCGCCGCGATCGTGCCGGGGCCGCCGGCATTCGAGACGATCGCCAGCCGCCGCCCGCGCACGCGCACGCCAGCGCCCAGCGTCGCTGCCGCCGTGTAGAGTTCGGAGAAATCACGGATGCGCAATACGCCGGCACGGCGCATCGCGGCATCGAACACGTCGTCCACGCCCACCAGCGACCCGGTGTGGAACGCGGTGTCGTTCGGCCCCGACCCGTGCCGCCCGGCTTTCATCACGACGACGGGCTTGACGCGCGCCGCCGCACGCAGCGCGCTCATGAAGCGGCGTGCCCGGTCGACGCCCTCCATGTAAAGCATGATGCTGTCGGTGCCCGGATCGCGCGTCAGGTAGTCGAGGATCTCGCCGAAGTCCACGTCGGCGCCGACGCCGGTCGAGATCACGCTCGAGAAGCCGACGCGCCGCGGCCGCGCCCAGTCGAGGATCGCCGCGCACAGTGCGCCGGACTGCGAGACGAGCGCGAGGCGACCCTTTTCGGCCATGCCCGGGCCGCAGGAAGCGTTCAAGCCGATGTCCGTGCGGATCACGCCGAGGCTGTTCGGGCCCAGGAAGCGCAAGCCATGCTTGCGCGCCTGCAGGCGCAACTGGCGCTCGAAGCCGGCGCCGGACACGCCGCCTTCGCGGAAGCCGGCCGAGACGACGACCGCCGCGCGGATGCCCTTGCGACCGCAGTCGCCAATGATCTCGGGAACCGTCGCCGCCGGCGTCACGATCACCGCCAGGTCGGCGGCCTCCGGGAGGTCGAGGATGCTGCGGTGGACTGGTTGCCCCGCAATCGTCTCGTGCCGCGGATTGACGAAATGGATCGGCCCGGCGAATCCCCCGCCGCCGAGGTTGCGCCGGACGATGTCACCCAGGGATCCCGCGGTATCGCTGGCGCCGACCAGTGCGACCGACGCGGGCTTGAAGAGGGCCGAAATGCGCTGGGCAGTCACGAGAGCTCCGGGATGAGCGCCGATCGCCCTGCTCATGCTAGCTTTATACCCCAGCGAGTCCATCCCGAGTCACCGCAAGCCGAGTACGATCATGCCCGTGGCGTTCATTTCGCACCCGGCGTGCCGTCGCCACCAGATGGGCGACGGCCATCCGGAGCAGCCCGCCCGCCTGGATGCAATCGAGGAGCTGCTGCACGTCCGGCAGCTGCACGACTTTCTCGTGCACCACGAAGCGCCACGCGCGAGCGTAGAGCAGCTCATGCGCGTCCATCCGCGGACGCACGTCGAGCGCCTGGGGGCGCTTTCGCCCGCCGAAGGGCTCGTGCGCGTCGATCCGGATACCGCGATGTGCCCGGAAACGTTCGAGGCCGCGCTGCGAGCGGCCGGCGCGAACGTGCTCGCCACCGACCTGGTCGTGACCGGCGCGGTCCGCCGTGCGTTCTGCAACGTGCGACCGCCGGGCCACCACGCGGAGCGCGCGCAAGCGATGGGTTTCTGCTTCTTCAACAACGTCGCGGTCGGCGCCGCGCACGCGCTCGAGCATCACGGGCTCGAGCGCGTCGCGATCCTGGATTTCGACGTGCACCTCGGCAATGGCACCGAGGACATCTTTCGCGGCGATCCGCGCGTGCTGATCTGCTCGAGCTACCAGTATCCGCTCTACCCGGGCAGCAACCCCGGCTCCGTGCCTGGACACATCGTCAACTGCCCGCTGCCACCGGGCAGCGGCAGCGAGGCCTTTCGCGCGGCGGTGACGCAGCACTGGCTGCCCGCGCTCGAGCAGTTTGCGCCGCAGATGATCTTCATCTCGGCCGGCTTCGACGGCCACGCCGCCGATGATCTCGCTGAGCTGCGCCTGGCGACGGCCGATTACGGCTGGGTCACCGACCGGGCCTGCGAAGTCGCCGCGCGCCACGCGAGCAATCGCGTCGTCGCGACGCTCGAGGGCGGCTACGAGTTGTCCGCACTCGCCGCGAGTGCCGTCGCGCACATCGACCGGTTGATGGCCGACTGATCGCGCCGCGCGTAGCAGTAGTCGCCGGAACGCACCCGGCGCGTCGCCAGCCAGTAGCGCCACGTGGACCACGGCCAGATCGTGAAATTCCTGCCATCGGCCTGCTGGTACCAGCTCCTGCAACCGGAGCTCCACACGGTGCCTTCGAGTCCGCGCTGGACCCGTTCATTGAAGCCCGACTGGGCCGCGGCCGTGACATCGAGGTAATCCGCCCCGCGCTTCCGCAACTCGCGCAGGCACTGCAGGATGTAGTGGACCTGGGACTCGATCATGAAGAGCGCCGAGTTGTGCCCGAGGCCGGTATTGGGGCCGAGCAGCTGGTGCAGGTTCGGGAAGCCGTGCACTGACACGCCGTAGTACGCCTCGGCGCCGTTACGCCAGTCGTCGGAGAGTTTGCGTCCCGCCAGCCCGGTGATCGGGAAATCACGCATGTAGAGACGCGGGTCGGTCACGAAACCGGTGCCGAGGACGATGCAATCCACCGCTCGCTCGGTGCCGTCCTCGGTCACGATGCCCCGCGGCGTGATCTCACGGATCCCGTCCGTGACGAGTTCGACGTTCGGGCGATTGAACATCGGGAACCAGGCGTTCGAGACCAGCACGCGCTTGCAGCCGATCCGATAGTCCGGCGTCAGGCGCTGCCGCAGCGTTGGATCCTTGACCTGGCGGCGCATGAAGAAACGCGCATACCCTTCGAAGAATTTCGACAGCCCGGCGTGAAAGATCGGCCACACGCGCGACTCGTTGGTCCAGTACAGCCGGGCCCGATGCACTTTGCGCCACCACGGATAGCGGGCGAAGCGCCGCTTGGCGCCCGCCGAATACCTGCGTGTGTCGCGCGGAGTCACCCAAGCCGCCGTGCGCTGGAACACGTGCAGTCGTCGCACCTTCGGCGCAATTTCCGGACAGTACTGGATCGCGCTGCCGCCGGTGCCGATCGACGCCACGCGGCGTCCCTCGAACTCGTAGCCGTGGTCCCACTGCGCGGAATGGAAGAGCTCGCCCGCGAACGTATCGAGACCGGGGATCTTCGGGATCTGCGGCACGTGCAACGGTCCGGTGGCCAGCACGAGGTGCCGCGCCGCAATCGACTCGCCCGAGGCCAGGCGGATCGTCCAACACGCCCGTTCGGCATCGAATCGGGCGGCCGTCACCTCTTCGTTGCAGCGGACGTAGCGCCGCAGCTCGAACCGCTCCGCCGTGTCGAGGATGTACTGCTGGATTTCCCGCCAGCCCGCATAGCGCTGGCTCCAGTCGGCCTTGCCCGCGAAGGAAAACGAATACAGGTGCGACTGCACGTCGCATTCGGCCCCCGGGTAGGTGTTTTCGCGCCAGGTTCCGCCAACCTCGGCCGCCTTTTCCAGGATCACGAAATCCCGGACGCCCGCCTCCAGCAGCTTGATGGCCAGGCCGAGGCCGCCGAAACCGGCGCCAACGATCGCGACTTCGAATTCCGTCGATTCCATCCGCGAATTCTAGCGGCACCAGACGAACGTCGGAGGGCCCGCTGGCGTATTTGGACTAAACTGGCCGCAAAATCGATGGGGAGAGGGATATGAAGACTCACGCTGCGGTCCACGCCCGATCGATCGCGGACCCCGAGGGATTCTGGCGCGAGCAAGCCGTGCTGGTCGACTGGCACGCGCCGTTCACCCAGGTGCTCGACTACTCGCGGCCGCCGTTCGCGCGCTGGTTCGTCGACGGTCGCATCAACCTCTGCCACAACGCCGTCGACCGCCACCTCGGCGACCTGGGCGATTCGCCGGCCCTGATCTACCTCTCGACGGAGACCGGCGCCGAAAAGATCTACACCTTCCGCCAGTTGCACCGTGAGGTGAACCGCATGGCGGGGATCCTGCTGGGACTCGGTGTCGGCAAGGGAGACCGGGTCCTGGTCTACATGCCGATGATTCCGGAGGCGACGTTTGCGATGCTCGCCTGCGCACGCATCGGCGCGATTCATTCGGTCGTGTTCGGGGGATTCGCATCCGTCAGCCTCGCGACGCGTATCGACGACGCGAAGCCGAAGCTGATCATCAGCGCCGACGCGGGCTCCCGCGCGGGCAAGCCCGTGCCCTACAAGCATTTGCTCGACGAGGCGATCCGTCTGTCGAAGTCTCCGCCCGCCAGCGTGCTGCTCGTGGATCGTGGCCTCGCCGACATGGAGCGGGTTCCCGGCCGGGACGTCGATTACGCGGCACTGCGCGCCGAGCACATGAACGACGAGGTGCCCTGCGAGTGGCTGGAGAGCTCCGAGCCGAGCTACATCCTCTACACGAGCGGCACCACCGGCAAGCCGAAGGGCGTGCAGCGCGACACGGGCGGCTACGCGGTGGCGCTCGCGGCGTCGATGAAGCTGATCTATTGCGGCAGGAAAGGCGAGACCTACTTTGCCACCAGCGACATCGGCTGGGTCGTGGGCCACAGCTACATCGTCTACGGCCCGCTGATCGCCGGCATGGCGACCATCATGTACGAGGGCACGCCGATCCGCCCGGACGGCGGCATCTGGTGGAAGATCGTCGAGCAGTACAAGGTCACGACGATGTTCTCGGCGCCGACGGCGATTCGCGTGTTGAAAAAGCAGGATCCGGCGTTCCTCAGGAAGTACGACCTCTCCTCGCTGCGGCTGCTGTTCCTGGCCGGCGAGCCGCTGGACGAACCGACGGCACGGTGGATCGCCGAGGGCTTGAGCAAACCCATCGTGGATAACTACTGGCAGACCGAGACGGGCTGGCCGATCCTCGCGATCCAGCCCGGCATCGAGGCGTTGCCGAGCAAGTTCGGTTCGCCCGGAGTCCCGGTCTACGGCTACGACGTGCGCCTGTACGACGCGGCCTCCGGCGAGGAAGTCGGGCCCGGCAAGAAAGGCGTCGTCGCGATCCGCGGACCGCTGCCGCCGGGCTGCATGACCACGGTGTGGGGAGACGACCGGCGCTTCGTCGACACCTACTGGAAGAGCGTGCCCGGGCAGCAGGTCTACTCGACCTTCGACTGGGGCATTCGCGACGAGGACGGCTACTACTTCATCCTCGGCCGCACCGACGACGTGATCAACGTGGCGGGTCACCGGCTCGGCACGCGCGAGATCGAGGAATCGATCTCGTCGCACCCGAATATCGCCGAGGTCGCCGTGGTGGGCGTCGCCGACCAGCTCAAGGGCCAGGTCGCGATGGCCTTCGCGATCGTCAAGGACACCAGCCTGATCGACACGCCGGAGCAGCGACTGGCCCACGAGGCCGACGTCATGAAGGTGGTGGACAACCAGCTCGGCGCGGTGGCCCGCCCGGCGAGAGTCCATTTCGTGACCGCGCTGCCGAAGACCCGGTCGGGCAAGTTGCTGCGGCGCTCGATCCGGGCGCTGTGCGAAGGGCAGGATCCGGGCGACCTGACGACGATCGAGGATCCGTCGGCGCTCGAGCAGATTCTCGCAGCAGTCAGGGGCTGATTCGTCTTGCCACCCAGCCGGGAGGTGCACCGGGCGGAAGCGATAATCTGCGATTGACGTCACGTCCACCCAAGGTGCTGCGTGCCACGCTCGTCCGCACACGCCGGTCGGTTCGCCTCAGGGATCGGGACACGGCCGAAGGCACCCGCGAATGATCGACGACTGGCGCAAACTGCTGTCCTTCTTCCCGGCCCGGGAGCGGCGCCGCATCCTGGTCCTGCTGCTCGGCACGACCGCGAGCGGCCTGCTGCAGGCCGTCGGGATCGCGTCGATCATGCCTTTCATCGCGGTCGTCGCCGATCCGTCCCTGGCGACGGAGAACCCTTACCTGTCGGGGGCCTACACGACGCTCGGGTTCGCCAGCACGAACGAATTCCTGGTCTTCCTCGGGCTGTTCGCGTTCCTGATGCTGTTCGCAACCAACCTGCTCGTCGGCGTCAATGCGTGGCTGACCTTCCGTGTCTGTCACCTGGGCGAGCACGACCTCGCCCGAAGACTGCTCCGGCAATACCTGACGCGACCTTACATCCATCTGCTGCAGCGGAACTCCTCCGAGCTGCTGAAGATGCTGGTGGCGGAGATCGACCGTGTGGTCATCGGCACGCTGATGGCTGGCATCGGCGTGTTCGCGGACGCGGTCGCCACCATCTTCATCGTCGCACTGCTGCTGGTCGTGCATCCGTGGGTCACGATCGCGACGCTGCTGCTGTTGTCGGGCGCCTACCTGCTGATCTACTGGCTGATCACGCCCAAGGTCGTCGAGCTCGGATCGGAGTTCGCTACGCTGAGTTCCGAGATCCACAAGACTGCGCAGGAGGCGCTCGGCGCCGCCAAGGAGATCAAGCTGCTGGGACGCGAAGAGCATTTCGTGGATCGCTTTTCCCGGCCCTTGCTGCGCTCGTCCAGGAACGCCATCCGCTACAGCACGCTGGACATCGTCCCGTCCCAGGGCCTGGAACTCGTCGCCTTCGGCGGCCTCGTCTTCGTCACGGTCTTCATGATCGGCCGCTCGAAGGACGCCGGCGAGATCCTGCCGATGATCGCCATGTTCGGCTTCGCCGCCTATCGCCTGATTCCGGCGCTCAGGGGGATCTTCGACGGCATCGAGTCGATCCGCTACAACATGGCCGCCATCGACGGTCTGTGGCGGGAGTACTCGGGCGCAAGCGACGAACCCGCAGCGCAGTCGCGCGAAGTCATCGTGCCGCGTCGGGCGATCCGGCTGGAGGACATCCGCTTCCGCTACCCTGCTGCGCGCAAGGACACTCTGACGGGAATCGACCTGGTTCTTCCGGCGGGTTCGGCGACCTGCGTCGCGGGTTCCACCGGTGCAGGCAAGTCCACGACCGTGGACGTGATGCTTGGGCTGCTGGCCGCGTCGAGCGGTCGCATCACCGTGGACGACACGGTGATCGGCCCGGCCAACCTGCGCAACTGGCAGCAGAGCATCGGCTATGTGCCGCAGGTCGTTTACCTGATCGATGACACGGTGGCCAGCAATATCGCGCTGGGCGTGGCGCCCGGGGACATCGAGCCGGCCCGGCTTGAGCGGGCCGCGCGCATCGCTCAGGTTCACGATTTCGTCGCAGAGCTGCCCGACGGCTACCGCTCGATCGTCGGCGAACGCGGTTGCAGCCTGAGCGGCGGCCAGCGGCAGCGGATCGGCATCGCTCGGGCGCTCTACCACGCACCGTCGGTGCTGGTTCTCGACGAGGCCACCAACGAGCTCGACCTCGAAACCGAGGGCCGCATCCTCGCAGCACTCAGGGACCTGGGCGGCACCACGATGATCTTCGTTTCGCACAAGCCGTCCGTCGCGGCGTTCTGCGACCGGATCGCGATCCTCGAGAATGGCCGCGTCGCGGCGCTGGGCAGCTATGCCGAACTCACCGCGGAGGGCAGCCGGTTTCGCCCGCTGCTGCAGGAATCCTGATTCGCAGCGCCTCGCCGCCAAGCCGCTGCCGCAGATGATCGAGCAAGGCGTAGATGAACAGCACGATGCCCGACATCTCGAGCGACTCCTCCGCAGCGACCAGCAGCGAATAGCCGAGGTCCTCCGAGGCATCGTCCCGCGACAGGTACCAGCCTCCGGCGAGCTCGAAGCCGAGGGCACCGGCCAGATACACGCTGCCGGCTGCGACGAACAAGCGGCGCGTGCGAACTGGCAGGGAGCGGATGAAATTGAGGTAGACGAGACCGACCATCAGCACCGCCAGCCCGTACGGAACCACCCACGCGAAGTACAGTGGGCCGGCGAAGGGCAGGCGTTCGCGCATCGGCTCGATCAGCAGTTCGTGCAGCGAGGCATCCTCGTCCACCGCAAGGAACAGGAACAGGATGGCGAGCCACTTCCAGTAGGTGGCGCCTGCGCCGGCCGCGGCCGAGTGCTGCGCAATGACGCCGAGGAGCGCCGCGCACGCCACCAGCATGAAGGTGGTGAAGAACGTCGGCACGTTGTTCTCGAAGTTGAGGTTGAAGGTGTCGATCAGGCCGAAGGCGTAGTCGTAGTTCAGTACGTAACGCGCGACCATGCCGCCGACGTGCGCGACTGCGAGCACGATCACGATGGCTATCAGGCACAGGGTGGTGCTGCGCGTGTCGATCCTGAGTTCCATGACGGGTCATCCTCCCGGGCGTGGCGCCGCCGGCCTGCCGATACGCTTTACGTTGCGCAATAGACAGCCTCGGGCGCCGGCACCGCGCTGAGGTCCACGAGCTCGATGCCTGGCGTCGTGCGCGCAGCCGCCCACGCGTCGGCTCCAGGCGCTTGCAGCGAATACAGGCGGACGGCCCGCAACCCGCCGGTGGCATAGAGCTGGCCGGCACGCTCGACCTCCGCGGCACTGATCGCCTCGTTCCCGTGGAACACCTTGCCCACGAGATCACGCCCGGAACGCACGATCAGCGGGCATCGAGCGAGAAAGCCGCGCGTCCCCGGGTTGAGTCGCGTGGGCCGGAAGAACAGCGTATCGCGGCTCCAGCCGTCGTGGACCGCCCCGCCCCAGCGTCGCTTCAACTGGAGGATGCCGTCCGACAGCAACGGTCGGCTGCCGCAGTAGTCGACCGAGCGATAGCCGCGCTCGAACGCGTACAGGATGCCGTAGTAGAACAGCGCCGGAAACACGCCCTTCGAATGCGCGCCCAGCTCGCCGCCCGAAGTGCCCGCCCAGAGGAATTGCAGGCTGTCACGGTCCGCGAACAAAACCTGCCCGGCGACGATCTCGCCCTCCTTCAGGATCTCCATCAGTGCACCCGTCGCTGCACAGTACTGGATCTTCCACTCGGGCTCGACGTACGCGGAGTCGCCGAAGCGCTTCGTCACGTGCGGCACGTACATGTCGGAATAGAAACGGCGAATCGCCTGTTCGTCGCGGACGATGCGGTACGTCAGGCCGTGCCTGCGGATCTTGCGCAGGTCTTCCCCCCGGGCCGAGCTGCGCAGGCACTCGAACACCGCGTCCCATTGCCCCGGCAGCACGAGTTTCTGGTCGACCCAGGCCGGGCTGGCGAGGAATCCCCGGTTGCTCAGCAGTTGCTGATACGGCCAGGGCAGGTCCGCGACCACGAGGTCCGCCGCGCCGCTGTGGCCGGCCAGCCAGCGCCGCGCCTGCCAGGCTTCGAGCGGCCCGTGCTCCTCGATGACACGGTGGTCGTCGTACAGCAACCCCAGCAGGTAGGGCAGGTGATTCCCCGACCCGAAATAAAGCGTCCGCAGAGGTGCCCCGGAATGTCGCTCGAGTCCGGAGACGAGGAGCCCGCTCGCGGTGCGGGTCGTGAAGGATTCCCAGTACTCCCGTCCCACCCAGTAACGCCGTTCGAGCGCCGCGCGCGCAGCGGCGAACCCGCCTGGCTGGACGGGCAGGTTCGACCGCACGAGCGAAACCGGTCCGGGCAGGGCCGTCGCCGTCGTAGACGCTGGGTTACGTGCTGGAGGATTCACGGTCTCTGGACGTGGGCTTCGGTTGCCCGAATCACCGCGACATGCTCACAGGCCACCACACGTTACGGCGTGAATGGGCGCACAGTTCTCCAAGCCTTGCCGGCGGCCGCTCCGCGTGCTCGGCGCAGCGTTCTTGTGACGGAGGTCGAAGTGGCCCACGTCGCGCATGCGAGAATCACGGTGATGCAGCGCAAGCCCGACTGGATGCTTCGATGGGACACGCACAGGTGAGGCGGCTGTCGGCGCGGGATTGCGCCGCCGTGGTCGCAGTCGAACGCCAGAGCTATGACCAGAGGACACAGGAACCCGTCGAAATCATCGAGGCACGCCTGCGGTTCGAGGATGAACACTATTCCTCACTGAACCTCGGCTTGTTCGACGACGACCGCCTCGTCGGCTACATCCTCGCACACCTCGACGACGGCGCCGAATTCCCGGGACAGGCCATCGGCGACAACGTTTATGTCGCGGACCTCGCGATCCTTCCCCGCCACCGCCGACATCTCGTGAAGCTTCTCGCAACCTTCCTGCGGGAGGTGCGCCTCGAATACCCCGGCCTGCCCGTGGTCGCCCACGCGCTCGCGGAAACCGGCTGCCTGTGGCACCGGCACGAAGCCTTCTTTCGCCGCAACGGCTTCAGGATGGCGCGGAAAGTCGACGGCGTACCGACGCACGGCGGCCACCTGGCTTCGCTCGTCGTCTGGGAGCCCGTACCCGTGACCTCCGGAGTCGACGGCGAACGCGGGATCGAGCTGCGACGGGCGTCCAGAGGAGAAAGAGACACGCCCGGCCGGTCATTGCGCACGATCGTCGTGACGGACGAAGATGGGCTGCGCGGACTCGCCGCGCCCTGGACGCGGCTCGAGCCGACGATCCCCGGGTTGACCGTCTTCCAGACCCATCGGTACCAGGCCGCCTGGGTTCGCAGCTTCGGCCTCAACCGCCAGCTGCTGATCGTCTGCGTCCTCGAAGGCGAAGAGATCATCGGCATCGCGCCCTTCCAGGTGACGCGGGCGCGCTTGCACGGCAATGTGCATCGGCAGCTCAGTTTCCTCGGCGCGCCCTGGGAAGTGGACCGCCCGCGATTCCTCTTCGGGCACGACGTCGCCGCGTGTGCCGAGGCCACGGCGCAGGCGCTGCTCGCGCGTCGCGAGCAGTGGGATGCGATCTGGTTTCACGAGCAGGACCCCGCCGACCCCGCGCTCGAGGCCTTCTGCACCACGTTGACGCGACACGGCTTGCTGCACGGCCGCGTGCCGAGCTCGCACTGCCCGTACCTGAGCCTGCAGGGCACGTGGCCACAGTTCCTGGCGTCGAAATCGCAGAAATTCCGCAAGAACCTCAAGGCGGCACGCGGCAGGCTGCAGGCGACCGGCCCGGTCCAATACCAGTCCCACTCGGGCGAAGCATGGCAATTGCAGGAGCTGTTCGCGGAGTACGAGGATCTGGAGAGCCGCAGCTGGAAAGCGCAGGAGGCGGTAG
>Ga0209288_10000199_pt1 | contig 19408 bp, 20 predicted proteins | sample PPLLaktember2015_4_FD_187261 | JGI IMG/M metagenome (GOLD analysis project Ga0209288, IMG submission 187261) | Freshwater sediment microbial communities from Prairie Pothole Lake near Jamestown, North Dakota, USA - PPLs Lake P8 Core (1) Depth... | ecosystem: Environmental > Aquatic > Freshwater...
TGAGTTTTTAATTTACCTACCTTTGGACTTTTCTTCTCTGTCCCGGCGAGAACCCTTGCTCCAAGGCTCCTTGCGTGACCGCTTATTTTCCCTAACGGACTCTTACTATTGAAAGCAAAGACAGGGTCAGCGTTCTTTATTCCAGAAGGTACTTCTCCCCGCAGAGCCGCATAGGAGTCTGCTATTATAGTCCTGACCTCTTCGTCAGATAGCTTGACATCGAATCCGATCTGCCTCAGGAAGTTCCTTACAATAGATACGAGCCGGTCGAAGAGTTTTGGTTCTGATTCAGGAGCCTGATTCGCCAGCCATTCTTCCGCAGCTTTCCTTCTTGCCTTTGTCCTTGTGACTCCATCTTTAGAATCTATCTCAAGTTGGTCTTGGTTCTTGGCTGTATTCTCCCGGACGCCAGCTTCTCGCTGAGTCCATATATTATCCAAGAGAGTATTCACCTGAGTAAGGTAAGGAATGAATGTGCCATTCTTGCCCGCCAGATTTCTAAAGAGAGTCTGGAATCCTTTGTGGAACATCTCGTGTTTAACGAAGGTGCGGATTACATCTAATTCGCTGGAGATGTTGTCAGAGAAAAGATATATCTGTCCATCCCATACCATCCCGGCGACATCTGAATTGCCGTTCTCATCAATACCATTCGCCCTGTTCATGGCATCAAGAGCGTCTATCGGCATGTTGACGTCTTTTACATTGGTATGAACCAAGGCTCGTGACACGTTCTTGAGTCCGCTCATTAGATTGTCGGCTACCGCCTGTACGTCTTCTTTGGTCGCCTTGCCTTGCGCTCCTTTCACAAACCCCGGAATCCGTGTCTGATTCTTCTTCGGTATGGCTTTACCTGTTATTTGAGCCTTCTTTGTTGTTTTTGAGCCTTGTCCCTGTATGCCTTCAGGGGAGATCGTTGGTTTGGGGGCATCTGACGCAGTCTGCACGGCAGATGCTGTGGTTGTAAGGGCGGGTGGCTGCCTTCTGGCTTCGGCGAATCTCGGAGCTATTTCTTCGGGCGTTCTCACCTGATAAGACCTCTTTGTCCCGTCTCTTACCTCGGTCACGGTGAAACCCATGTCCGGAGACCATCCCCCTTCGAGCCGTCCCCCTTGGGCTTCTGCTGTTTCTTGGATAATCTGGCGTTCTGCCTCGGTAGGAGGGAGAACTGGCTCGCCTCTTTTAATGGCTTCAATGTCTAAGTCCGAATCCGGAGCGACTCTTAACGTTACACCATCCTTAAGTACAGACTTGCCGTTTACAATCCCCTTGCTTTCAAAGACCTCATTGTTGATTTTTACCTTATCTCCAGCTTCGAGCTCAGCGGCCATGATTCTGCTTGCTGGTTCGTATCCGTCTTTACGCAATGCAACTTCCGCAGGAGCCTTGGCTTCTTCAACCGCGGGTTTGGCTTCCTCGGTACGCAACGGAGTTGCAGTCTCTTCTGTTTCTTCCAGCCCCTCATAAATCGACTTAGGGGTTACAGTCCATCTGTTCCCGGCCTTCTGAACATTAAAGTCTTTAGGGTCGAGTCTTCTGGCTTGGATAGACATGAGGGCTTCGGCTTCTGAGGCGAATCCTTTCTGGGTTTCTGCTGCCTTGGCTGTCTCTTGAAGGACACTCTGGGCAGCGGTCTGCTTAACCTTGGCCTCTTCTGCGGCTACGTTCCCTCGCTGCATGTCACGAACGGCGACTTCTTCCGGGGTAAGGGTCGCACCCGCTACGTTAGTTTCTGACGCGGGAAGCACAGGAGCTGGCGCAGGAGGTTCCGGGCTCGCCTGCCTCACCGGGACACGACTTGTATCCCAAACCTCCGCAGGAACGCTTGTGAGGCCATCTGGGTCGGCTTCGGATAATTGTGTTTCAAGGTCATTCGCAAGAGGGTCGCGCTCGATCACTTTCTGGACAGCCGTTTGCTTTTTGGCAAAGATGCCCGCACCGCCGCCCATCACAGCACCGGTTGCTCCGCCAAGTATGAACGCGTTGATATACTCATCCCATGCTTCTTGGTTGGTTATTGCCTTACCGGGAACTGATGCCCTTTCGATTACAGACTGCATGGCTTCCGTTGGGGCTTCCATCGCGAACTGAGTGGCCGCCGTTCTGCCGAGGAATTTGATTAACTTCTCCCCTGCCTTGCGTCCTTCTCCGCCGAATAGACCGAGTTTCTTAGCCAGATACCATTCAGGGATAACATCAAGAAGACCAGCGGGAATCGCCCCGGCGACAGCTCGGAGCGGGTCAACCTCTCCGGTCTCCGTTAGCTGATCGCCTGCTATAGAGCCAGCCTCCATGCCAATAGATGCTCCAGCGGCACCAGCCATTGCGCCGCGAGCCACTCCTTTGGCAAGTATCTTTTTAGCCAACTCTTTTGTGAGAGCAGATTTTACAGCGCCTGAAACAACTCTTCCACCAATGAGAGCCCCGACGCCACCGCCGCCGATAGATAAAGCCATATTGGGTACGTTAGAGGCCACTCCATAAGCAAGATACTTGGCCGCACTGGTAAGGTCGGTAACATCAGAATAAGAGGCTACGGCTGGTTTCGGGGTAGCGGCTTCAACCTCTTTCAAGCCTTCCCTCGCCCAGTCAACTCCGGCTTCAGAGCCAACCGCCTGAGACGCAAGAGCGCCAATACCATATCCCATACCCTTTAGCTGCTGGACGCCCGCCTTTAAGCCTTTGGGAATTTCGCCAAGGATAGTATCGGGTTCTGGTTCAGCCCACGGATTAAGCGCCGATTCAGGTATGCCTTGGCTCTCTTTCCCCCAAGGATTCAACGCATCGTCTGGTATAACATTTTCCATGCTCTCTCCTACTCAGCCATCCAGCCTTTTGCTTTAAAATAATTTCTCTTGAAAGCCTGCGCCTGCGCCGGGGTCATTTTTGCTTTATGTTCTTTTTCAACCTTTTCCTTCATTGATCTATACGCTGAGTACGCCCTGTCTACTTCTGGCCTATTTGTATGTATACCTTGATCGGCCATTTCGAACAAGCCTTTTTCAGGATTAAACTCGCCCATGGCATCAGTCCCAAACTTTGTAAGGTCTTTCTGGAATATGGTGTCTTCAGCCATTTGCTTCCTGAGCTCTCTGGTATCTTCCCCTGCTATCCTTCTCTCCTCAATCTGCTGCCTGAGCAACTCGTTGCGTTCTTTCATGGCATCCGCTCTGTCTTTTGCAGACACGGTTGCGCTTATCTTGTGTCCTTCAAGCCCTAACCGTGCGTTATAAATATCAGTGGCCTTATCCAGAACGGTCTTTTTGAATCCAGTTCTATCATCTCCAAAGGCAGTTGAAACTTCACGTAATGTATCGGCAAAAGAGTCTGATTCTGGCCTGCTTGTTTCTCCAGTACTCTTAGGCACATTGATTCTTCCTCCGGTTGTCGCATTTTCTATATACCCGGCGCTCTCGTTTGCGCCAATGCCGAGCCTCTTATCGAGGTCTCCAGTAGGAGGAACTCTCGTGGCTTTGGTTTCATCCATTATTACCTGCTTGTTCGCCGCAGAATTCTGTGCCGTTGGAACTACGGGCTGGTTGACCAAGGAAGATGCGGTAGGAGTAGCCGCACGTGCTGGCTGAGTCACGGGCTTGGGTGCTTCCTTTAAGTCTAACGCAGACATTATGCCGCTCCTTGCGGCTTTTGCGACACCGCCGATGCCTTTGGCGAACTGGTCGTATCCTTCTCCGGCTAACTTCGCACTTGGATTGCTGGCCAAGTCGGGAGGCTTCACCGGAACTGCTCCGATACCTTTGCCTATAAGCGTAGGGGTCTGTTCTATTCCCTTCCCCACAGCGGTAGGGATTGCGCCCAGCCCTCCGGCAAGCATCTTCGCTCCACCCGTGGCGATATCCTTGACTATGCCCAGTCCGCTCTGGGTTGGCTTCGGAGCTTGGTTTAATCCCCTTATCTCCTGAATGGTTTTGCGGATGTTCTCCTTCAAGGTTCCCACGTCTTCGCTATCTTTTCCAGCCATAATACTCCTCCCTTTTTATGGTTCGGTTAATTCCATTTTCTCATCATAAGACATGCTCGAATGAGCAGAGGCGGCGGCCATTGCTCCAGCGGCCATTGACCCTGCGGCAATCGCAACTCCCCTTGCAGCTTCCATAACGATCTGAGCCTTTGCCACCATACTTGTTTCCTGAACTTGATAGCTCCTGACAGTGGCCTCAACAGCGGCTATCGTTGTTCTCATATTAGCTTCTACGCCTTTGCTCTGGAGTTCTGCTGTCGCTACGTTAAACATCGAAGTCGCTTTATAAAGCTCAATAGCTCCGTTGTATCTTGCAATCTCAACATCAGCCTTCTTCGCCCATGCGTCCATCTGAATCTTGTTCGCTTCGATCTTCGCCTTTTCGACCTCAAGCTCAGACACCATCGCCTGAACCTCTGTTTTGTATCTTTCTATCAGAATCGTAGTCGCCTGAAGCTGTTCCGAATATATCTTAACAGTCTGTTGGTTTATTTCGCCGATAAGCCTTTGCCCATCGAGCTGTGCCTTATAAAGCTCTACTTTGGCTATCTCGGAACGAATCAGCATTTCCTGAACCTGAGCTGTAGCCTTGTAAGCCTCAACCATCGACATGTATGTTTTTATTTGAAGGTCTATGTATTCATTGGCAAATCTGGCCGTGGCCTCCTGCCCCTTGAACACCAATTCTTCGTAACTTATCAGGAGCCCAATGAGTTCTTTTGCAAGCCCGATGGAGAGTTCAAGTGACTTAAAGAGATTAGCCTGTTCAAGTTCGGCCTGTTTTATTTCAATTTCTCTTGAACGGTCTATCTTTTTATTCATGTATTCTTTCTGAATTTCCGACAGGGAATGAGCGAGCATTCCGTCCGGCAGACTGAATCCTTTTTTCGCCCACATAGACAAGATGTTATCGCTCGAATCCTCAAGCTGTTGCCCTTCACGCTCAAGCCCTCTCGCCCAGATAGCTGCTTCGACATCTGCGGAGAGACCCGTTCCGCCGTTTGCGATATTATCCGAAAGCCTATTAATTGCAGCCTGAATCATGGGGTCGTCTGAAATGAGTATGTTGCTATTGACTCCGAAAGCCCATTCACTCGGTGCGGTCAAAGAATAGACAGGAGCCTCAACGTTGAGTGCCGGGAAACTCACGGTCGGTACACTCGGAAGCGAGATAGCGAGTAGGCTCCCAAGTGATACTGATGCGATATCGGGCTTGGTTATCTTTGTTGGAACAGCTATTGAAACAATGTCAGGAGCTGTGGTTATCGCCATTGCCGATGGCTGCGATGGAGAGGTGGGCACGAACACCGCATCTCCGCCTATGGAATAAGAGCTTGCATAAGAGGTCGGCAAGTCAATGGCGGCGAGCGCGCTTAAAGCACTTTGCGCCGCCGACAATGCTGAATTTGCATATCCATTTATTGTGGTTATTTGAGTACCTACTGCTGTCATCGCTTGACCTGCCATATTACCTCCTATAATCCCGGTGATCCTGCTGTTCCAGCAGAATAAGCTCTGGCTGAAACGACCATTGTCCCACCCTCAATTTTGCTCGTATTTTTTGCTGGGAGCTGGGTAGGCTCCCAAGCTACGGAATAGTTGGGGCCCTGCCAGTCCCACGTTAAGACCCTGTGGTCAGTTATGATACTACAGTGGTCATAGTAATATTTTTCTCCCCCGCCCATGCTGTATGTCTGGGCAGTTCCTGATACATCCGCTGTGGCCTCTGTCATCGAGAGGTCTAAAGAGAGTCCATTAGAAAATACATCACTATCTGTAAGGACGGACATCGCTTTAAGAGTATCGATGTTTATGGGTGTATACTCTACGCTTATAGCTGCCTCATATGTACGTCCGGCAAAAGGATACACACCGGCAGCCACGTAGCTGTAGGTCGCGCTTCTGCCACTATCTTCAGAAGCCCATGACATCGGGTCGACAAAAGCGGCGGCAAATGAGGGCATTGTATAGAATCCGTTATACGGTGCGTGCACAAAAGTTTTAACAGGATTAAGGTTTGGGTTTGAGGGCATTGTAAAATAATTATAATACCCAGAAGCTCCAGCATAGTCAAACGTATGGGTTAGTCCTGTGCGATGATTATAAACTGTGCATTCGCGCGTAAGATATCGATTATACATATCAGCTCTGACCGTTGCAGAGAACTGATTGATATAGTTTCTTAGTAACCCGGAATAGTCATAATCATCTCGGATTTCAGTCGTTGGATATCCCGACCAACCTGTATCGCCAGAAGGAGAATATTGTATATCTTTGATGCTATTACCCAAATATTCTAACGAAATATAACTATTTCCATCGGTGGCTACTTTTACCATTGTCATATCGATAATATATTTGCCCCTTGTTTCTTGCCAATCTTCTTCAAGAAATGTGTGCCAATTGATATAGTTCTTCCTTACGACGTATCCACCGATAGGAAAATAAGCAGTGCTATCAAAAATACCGCCTACATAATAATAGCAAATGAATTCCATACCATCAACCTTTGACGGTGGCTCGGATTGTTCTTCTCTAACGGGGCCGTGATTATCATAAATGCATAGAGAGCATGAAATAACTTTATCGGTATACACGATATTATCAACCTGAAGATACATGGTCGTCTCTCCGGATGAAAGCAGGATATAAGTGGACTCATCCATGGGCAACTTAATTTCTGTTGCAGAGACATAGTATCTCAGCCCATCTTTCTTGAAGTTAAAGTATAGATTCATCCCATAGTTAGCCGGGAGTGTCGGGTTGCCTTCTGAATCAAGCGGAAACCTAAAGACCATCTCCCATTCCCATCCTTTAACCGAATGGAATATATCCACAATGTCCATATCATTTACTCTTGTAAGAACCACTTCGCCATCAGGAGTAACTTGTCGTAATCTCTGAACACCACCAGAAAAGCCGTGCATCTGGTCTGCATGAAAAGACATCTTCCGTAAAGCCCCCATAAAGGGAGTCGGGTCTGCGTCTGTTCTGTATTTTCTGAATGGGCTCATCTATTTAAACTCAATTTATCAAAGTGAAGTTTCAAGGTGTCCAGAGTAATCGTACTTCCATCCACGTTTTTAATATCCAAGGCGACATACTTGCTTCTGATTCCTTTACCGAATTTTACTCTATGCCCGGTTTCGGTTGTATCTATTCCTTGGAGTGAGTATTCGTATTCATCGCCGTTGGGTTGAATAACGGTCAGGATTAGATCACCATCAGACTTATATGATAACCATGCTTGTTTAAGTTTCTTCTTATTCTTCTGTTCGAGGTCGAGATACCCTGTTCTGAAGTTCCAGTCGATTAAAGTCCCATTGTCGGTTGTCCCGGTATCAAGGTCATATATTCCGGTCTTGGTTGCGCCAAAATGTTTATCTTTAAATCGGCACATTGAGTTGAAGTCGTAATTATCGTAAAGGGTCAAAGCCCTGTTTTTTAGATTCATAACCATCGAGAGGTAAGCGGTTGTTGGTAAGACAGACGTTATCAGAGTGAGCATCGGCAAGACTATATTGCCATTACCGAGTATCTCGTTAAACGTTCCGGCAGATAGCTTGAACATCGGCAGAGGCTTATTAAATGTGCCCACCGCACCGTCCTGTCCGACTCCATATACTGACAATAGAGGGAATGTTATTGAAGCATTACCGATAGAGCTTATCAGGGTTGAAGCATCTATGGTCAATCTCGGTAAAGAGAATGAAGCGGTTCCGATTATGTCGGTCTGCCCCGTAGCGGATACGGATATGACAGGTATTTCAAAAGAGGCATCTCCGAGCGCATCGTTTATGCCTTCGGCGTCTAAAGTGAAGAAAGGCATTTCGATTGATGCATCGCCAAACTCACCATTTAAGGCTTCTCCTGACACAGTGAAAACAGGAAAATAAATATACGGAGCTTCGCCATCTAATCCTTCTGCGGCAAAGACTGTTCCACTTATTTTCGGAGAAATAGAGATCGACCCCGATGCATATAGCTGGCTTGCAACCACCCCCGTTATTTGAGGGGAAATAGAGATTGAGCCTGTTATTGCAGTACTCCGAAGAACTCCCGAAAGTACTGGCGATATGATTATTGTCCCAGTTATATCAGACACGCACGCCTCCTTTTATGATAATGAAATAGGTGTGCTTAATAATGTCACGGCCCCAAGGTTTGTGATGGACACACTGTTGATGACAAATTCGCAGGTTGAAGCAGTCCCAACATTACCATCAATTCTAAAGGTAGCGGCGGAACCAGTAAATCCAGTTCCATATGTTACTAGCCTTGCCCATCCCGCTGTCCCGGTGTATACCGCAGTTCCGCTATATCCACCTGCTGCCGCAGCAAATCCGGTGGTTCCAGCTGTAGACCCAACGGTGCTTTGGTCTCCGGTAGTCCCGCCCCATCCCATGTTGATAATTGTGCATAGCACTGTCCCGGACGTGCCTGTAGGGGCGGTATCGGCATTGGTAGGCTGCGTCCCAGTATATATTGTAATGGACGCTGTTCCGCCAGTTCCCATCGTACCGGCCATTTGCTTCACAATGGCCTGATTGATGATATAGTTTTTTAAGTCTGTGGATAATTTTAATGCCATACCCTACCTCCTTACTCTGCCGGTTGCGTAATATTAAAAGTTGAGAGTGTCAGAACGGAGTCAGCGACAAGGTCTGTATGCGACAGATTCAGGTCAGCTCCGGAGACACCGACGCCGCCATCAAATCTCCACGTAGTTGCGCTCGTACCTGACGTGCCCGTTGTCCCGTAGAACCTGAACCAGCCAGCTACACCGGCGACTATGACCGAGCCTGTCCATGCCGGAACAGTTCTGCCGAGTACACCAGCCGCAGCAGTTCCGAATCTCAAGCCGTCCACATTCGTGATGCCGCTTGTTGAACTGATTCTGACGAGCTTTGTCCCTGTTTCGACATAATCTGCACTTGCCGGTTGTGACCCCGTGAATATGTCAATGACACCGCCATCCAGAAGAGTTTTAAGTCCTCCGGTTCCACCCGTTCCTACACCACCAGCGCCTAACATCGCAGTGCGGAGCCCTGTGCTCAATCGAATTGCCATAATGTCCTCCTTTAATATAATGAATTAACGTAATGCCTAACGTTCTCTGTTTCGCGTATAAAGCCGGTTCCTCTGCCACGAGCCGTGAACGTGTACCTGTTGTCAGTCAAATTTATCACCGTCCCGTTCGCATCCCCAAGACATATCCCGTTCTCTCCTGTCCATATCGCAACCTTTCCCACCATCGTATCGTCTATGAACTTACCGTTCACAGACACATCGGTATGGATTATGGCCGGTGAAGGATATGCCTCGTCTCTTTCAAAATCCTCGTTCGCCCTTCCTTTTACGAACCACACCCTGTCATCTGACACATAAAGCCCTCCATCGACCGACCTGAGCATGGTGATATCTTTGTTAAATATCCTGTACCCGGTGCGGACATCGTAATAATCACAGAGAGGGTCGGCTATATACAGGATGTTGTCTCTTGCCACATACAGGACACCTAAGAAATACTCAATGAGTTGCCCTGCCGGAAGAGGTAGCTTAAACTCTCTGGATGGGTCTGGAAGCTCGTAGGACGCATTATCTTTGGCGTACCCTATCTCGTACCTGTTGGTGAAATAATAACGGTCGTTAAAGAGCGCATACGACATTCTTGCGCCTTCCGTGAGCCCGGTTCGGATTGTTTTCAGGCCATAAATGGCGTCCATCTGTTTCAGAGTTGCGCCGTCGCATAAAAAGCAGGCTTCGTTATCCGACCACATGGAATGGATATCACTTCCGGTAACAACAGACGTATACCCGTCACGAGATGCAATCTGGAACGTGTTGTCGATGATGACGTTGTTCGCCTGCTGCAATGGATATACGTATGCATGGTCAACGATAGCCGGAAACAGTCTCGTCGCCGGGTTAACGTTGTCTATGCCTGAGAATTTATCTACAGATTGATGAGCCGTTGCATCCATTATTTCTTCCTTTTTGGTTCATCCAATGTTGCAAGTTGTTGGCCTTGCGACATTGGCGGATAGTCTGCTGCTTCAGCAAGATTTCTGTTTCTTTTTTTCACAGCGCCCATCTTCCTCTTCGTCTCGTCCCCGATGCCAAGCTTAGGCGGGGCTGGCGTATTCCCTGTTTCTTCCGGCAATAATTTCATTCCGAGTCCTATAGCGGCGTCAGCCCCAGACTCAATGGCCCTTCCTGTCTTCCTTGCCACATCCATAGCCGTATTCCCTACTTTTTTTAGCATTCCCATGTCTCTCTCCTATCTGGCTTGTTGTGCGTAACTGACTCCTCCTGCGGACATTCCACGGTTCAGAGCTCCTGTGTATCCTCCGACATCGCTTTTTTCGATCTTCCTTTCCCCGACAGTAAATTCGCCTCGTATTTTGGCAATCTGTTCGCGCACCATCTCTTCAGTTATCTCTCTCGTGCAGGCATAATCCTTCTCTCGCGGGCACCAATGCCACCCTCGTTGAATCGGGAGCGACGGGTCGTTAAAGCACCCCGGACGACAGACATCTATCGCAATCCGATGGGGATTCGGGAAGTCATTCCACGGCTCGCTAACACCCGTAATCATGATGCAGGGAATTCCAAGAGAATATGCTATCCAAGCTGGGCCGTGATTGAGCCCGACATAGAACTGTGCTCCGTTGATATCCGCTATGGTTTGCTCGATGGGCTGACCGTTATGCTTGATAACCCCTTCGAGAGTTGTGTTCTCAGCGCTGATAGACACACAGTTGTATCCGATTGATTTCAGATGGTCTATTGTCTTCTGCCATGCTCCGGGTCTGTTCCACATTTTGTTCTGCATCGTTGAGAATTCCGAGAAACAGATATAAGGCGCAACGCCGTTGCTTTTCTTGTCAGCCCCTTTCAGTTTACACCTGATAGGCTCATATTCAAGACCGAGGATGTCAGATGACACTTTCTGGAGCGTAGTCAGTCTCCAGTCCACAGGGTTTAACTCTTTCTGGCCATCGAAACATCCGACCGAATAAGTGGCGTAGATATTCTCGACTCCGGTTCCGGGGTTAACGAACTCTATCTCCGGATAGTCGAAGATGTCTTTCCACCAGCTTGAGCAGATGACATGACATCCGTGTTTCTTCCTGAACTCATCGACATAGGGAATCCATGCCAGAGTGTCTCCAAGCGCCTTAGAGCCCATCTGAATCATCACCCTCTTGTCTTTGAGATCGATATGGTGCTGGAATTTTATCTCCCCATCCAGTTTGGCTGTTATCGTCCAATCCTTGTAATACTTGATGTTCGGCTTGCTCCACATCGATACTTTCTGTTTCAACGAATAATTGTCTCTGGCATCAGGAGTGGTGAATGAGATATCGTATTCCCGGTTGGATAGACCGGCTATGTTAAGATAGGGGCCGTCAACGAAATGACATTGGAAAACATCGTCCTTCCAGACATCCCTGTCTACATTATCAAACCGGTTTGTGGTTTCGCACTCAATCCATTCTACCGTAGAATCGATATCGGTCTTTGTCGCAATGTAATTATAGAGCCATCGTTCGGCTACGAACCTCACGTCCGGGAACATATCAGCATACTGCTTCCAAGAGGTCAGATAAGGGAACACCTTGTCGGCCATTTCTGCCGTACCCGCCCAGAGCCCACCGCCGAATCCGTTCTTAATTCCCTCATAGGGCATGAACGCAAGAGGTTTGTCAGAAGCGTGTACCTTTGAAAGCCAGTCCTCAAGGTCAACCTCCATGTCAGCGCTCATCATATATATCCAGTCGTACTTACCCCGGCAGAAATCAATGGCGTTACGAGCACAATTTAAAGCGGCTACGCCCTGATACTCAAGCCCGCACTGTTTCTGTTCTATCTTGCCATCCTGTCCTGTGCGCCAATAAACAGGCTTGTCGTCACCCGACATGATGTCTTGCTTCTCGTATATATAGAAGTCGCATAGTTCAGTTATCGTAGCGGGCAGAGGATAATGGGACGACACAAGCACCGGATAGCCGAACCCCTGAATCTGTTTTATGGACTCAGTCAAGGTATCCATTTTCGGCTGCGAAGACGGCCAGCAATCTACAAAGAAGATGGCCTTTCTTTTGTGCATTGCTGTTATCTCATAGCCTTTCTTGCGAGCGTCGATACGGATAGCCTTTTCTGCATCAATAGGAACTTCTTTATTGAATTCCTGTATAATCGAATACGCTTTCTTTGCCGCGGCTTCCCATGAGAACTTCGTCCGAATCATCTCGGAAGTCTTAAGAGCTTTGTCCTTATGGACTGTGTAGTTTTCATAGACATCCCTCATTTGGCCAACAAGCACTTCAAAATCAGGCTCAGCCCATTGACCGGGCACCTCCCAATTACCATATATTCCAAAAGGCTTAACCATCTCCTTGACCGGGACTTTGATCGCATCATACGCATACTCGGTAGAACCTGAATAATCACACACTATCGTTGGAATACCGCAAGCCATTGCTTCAATTATGGGCAGTCCCCATCCTTCAGCGCGCGCGCATGATACGAAACAGTTTGCAGATTGTAATCTTTTAATGTAATCTGCTCTCTCCTCGAAATGCACCGGTATAATGCGTGAATCTGCGAGACCGTAGGCTTGGAGTCGTTCTTCGGTTGAAGTGAACGAGTCGGAGGGAAACAGCGTGTCTGCTGAGAGATGGAGCCGGACATTGGCATTGTCCGGAAAAGCTTTTAAAAATGCCTCGCAGATTTCACGGGTTGATTTACGCGGCTGAAATTGGCCAACGTGAACGAAGTTGAATGTTTCTGATTTAACAGTATCGCCGGGTTTATAAACCTCCGGGTCTACACCCTCTGGGACGACCTTGACGTATTCCTCCGGTATGCCCTGAGCGATAGAAGCAGCTCTCTGCCATTCCGACGCAACCCACATCTGGTCATACAGCTTCAGTTTGTCGATGAACGCCAAAGGCTGCTCCGTGCTTTCCCACACGTTATAAAGGATGGACGGATAGGGGTGCCTCTCTGTTACCTGAGATGCAGTTACTGTGTCATACAGAGAGATATGGGCGTCTCCATCGCCCTCAAAGTTAACCTGAACCAATTTAGATAGCTGTTCGGTGAACCTCGACGCATGGATGCCGTATCCCGTTCGTTCGTTTAAATTGCCATGAAATACAACTTTTTTAATCATAATCCTCCTCGCCCTCGTAAGGACTCCCTCATGTTTTTTGTGAAACCTCCCGGACGCGTCATCTGAGGGCATGATTCCGACAAGGGTAATGAACCCTGTCCGGGAGGCTATCGTTACCGCTATTGCGGATTTCTTTTGTTTTAATTTTATCCATAAATTAAAATCCTGTGCTTATGTATCCCTAAAGTTTCCAGTTCGCCGGGATTATGAGCCTGCCCTGTGAATCCTAAAGCGTAGTCAACAACTTCGGAGCAGAACAACTGCTGAGCGTCTATGCTTACCTTGCCGATTGCTTGCCAGAACAAAGATTTCATATCGTATTCTTTACCCCAGCATTCAGTCAGTCGCTCCCCGACAAGCTGTCTTTTATCATCCCATGAATCTTTCAGGGGCATCCACCACATCTTGCCTTTATAGTCTTTGAGCCTGTTTGAAAGCAGATTAGGATACACGCCTCTCCCCATCGCTTCCGTATGGAACCTTCGGCGTTCCAGTCCTTCCCATTCTGACATACGGATTACCATCGAAGAATGATTCACGTCCGACTTGGTGCGCCAGCGGATAGCCGAACCTATCATGGAATCAGAAGACCATTGGAGAATATCCCCTGTTTTAAACTGGTCTTTTAATTCATTGTATCTGTCGAGTTTCCCAGACTTCATATTATTGAATATTCCTGTGCTCATATCAGTACCCACCGTTCTTCAATCGATTTTCTTCCGTGTCCAGATAGTCCTCCGGGTTGACCAGCTTTGTTGGATTCAACGAGTACAAACCAACATGAATGTGCGCCTTCATCCCGCCCCCGTACTTTGCTGATATATCCTGTGCTATACCGATTTCTTCTCCTGCCAGAACGTCTTCATGAATCAGCTTTTCGTGTGGTATGAAATAGAACATCTTTGCCATGAAGTCCTTGCCCCATAGTCGGCAACCAGCGAATATAACATCATCGACATATGGATATGCCCTGACAAGTTTACCTGCAATCACAGCTTTTACGATCTGCCCCGGCGCGACCAGAAAGTCCAGCCCTTCATGCTTGCGATTGCCCCTTGAAGCTCCGAAATGTCCGTCACCGGCAGGATCAGAGCGGATACCAAGTCCAGTAGGATTATAGATGATCATCCCTTCCCCCTAATTTTTGTGACAAAACCTAAAAACGTCCAGCCCATCAATGCGAGAGCTACCCCGCCAATAATGATTTTCCATACAATCCACCCTGTTTTTTCAACCACACCTTTGAATGAAAGTATGAACGGTATAGCCTCTTCCATCTCTTTTGCTGATACATTCGGAAATCTGCAAATGTGATTTGTAATTGCCTCTGAAACTCCTGCCGTAATCGCTTCAATATCGTAGGTGCTTAACTTATTCTCTCTCCGCTCAGTTCCATCCCATTTCATTTTCAGATTCCTTTCTTAACGTCCATATCAGAGGACTCCCAGTTAATATAGCCGTACCCCGGAACGCCTCCGGAGTCTCCCGTATAATTTACGTGCATGTGCAAGTGATGATTATATAGCTCCGGCGCGTCACCCTGTACCCTTGCAAGAATTATCTGCCGAGCCGATTCCCCGTACATCCCCCACGCCTGAATTGCCAGAGAATCTTTTATCCTCTGGTCAATTGCAATGTGAGCCACCGGGAATATCCGGCAAAGCATCAGAAGAAAATCAGCGTTCCTTTCTTTATCGAAATTACTGTTTAGCAAGCCATTTGTCCAGATCGGTATCAGCGGCGTGCCACGCTGAGTATGGTTCGTTGCGCCATGTGTAAAGTAATGGAAATCAGCGGCATCGCCGAAACGGTGAGACCCCGCCGGATGCTCCGGGCAATCTGAATCAGACTGCGGACTCCCATCAATTACTTCCAGTTTTTTTGCCGCCCTTATCGAATATCTGCAGAACACGGCTCTGCCGATATGCTCAATGATGTCGCTGAATTCCTTGTTAAAATATTTGCAGTTGCACATGTCCTCTGTAAATGAAGTGTTCCGGATGGCTGTTTTTATAGTGCAAGGGTATGTGATGTTTTTCACGATCACATCCCGTGGTTGAATTACTACCGATTGAAATGGGTCGCTTACACCGTAACCACTGCCAAAGAATTCCATGATAGTTACATTGTCGCCGGACAGAGCCCTTGCCCATCCGAGCGGAGGAGTTGTCAGCAAAAACGCATTTTGGCATTTTGCAGCAAGAGATATCTCTTCCGTTTTAACCAAAGACCCCGTACTCGAATAGTACTCAATCAGCACGGATGTCGGATAAAACGAATGATTTGTGATGTTCAGACTGCTCCACCACTTATCGTTTTTCAATAAATACGAAATTATATGCTCTTTCATTTTAATCCTTCAATTAAAGCGTCAACTTTTTTTGTTAAGGCCTCAATTTTATCTTCTAAAGTTTCTGGTTTAACAGTCTGAGTAATCTCAGGTTGTTCTTCTACCAACCTATATTTTTTTGGGTATTCTTTTTCTACAAAAGATTCATCAGCAACAATTCTATTAATTACTTCATTTTTATCATTTAATATTTCGTATATCATAATCACCCAATCCTTTCTACTACTACCAACCCATTACCTGCATTACCTGATGTTGCTGATATTGATTTTGATGCTGCTCCGCCAGAACCACCCCCCAGATGGGCGTTATTATTACCATACCCACTTGTTGCCGTTCCTCCACTGCCACCACAAATCCCACCAGCGAACCCCGACCCTGCATTATTACCTGCACCACCGCTACCGGGGCCTCCATAACTACTGGCAGAGCCTCCAGCCGTTAATGCTCTAAAAGGATCAATAAATGATTCAAAACAGGCAAGAGTAGCTGTAGATGTTTTACTTTCTGCATTAAGATAAATCGCTCCTGCATTAGAAGCCACGGTACCAATTCTCCCTATCCCCGCAGTTACTCCATCTGCTGCTCCGCCAGAACCGCCTCCCGCTCCACTTGCTGCTGAGGTTACGTTTCCACCAGCTCCGCCTATGCCACCACCACCGCCTGCTAAGTCACAAGCAGCTCCAGCTGATATTGCAGAACCACCTGCGCCGCCTGTGCCATAAACACTACCGGAAGCACCGCCACCACCAGCCTCGGCCCCATTCGTTAAGTGCTTTGCCGCACCCCCTGCACCGCCTGTAGAATTTATATCTCCGCCTGAAGCTGTGCCGCCTGCACCGCCAGCTTCAGTAACATCATTAGTAACGGTAAAAGTTCCCTTCACTCCACCGCCTGCCGATAAACTTAAACCTCTGGCTGCGCACACTACGGTAGTTGTCCCTCCATCCTCCCCATCAAATCCTGTACCAGAAGAAGTTGAAGCGACGCTATCACCCCTTGCTCCCGTTACGATTGTAAGCACATCACCTGCAATTAAAATAATTTCTTTTTCACAGAAAGCGCCACCGCCACCACCAGAAGCAGCTCCACCAGTGGTAGTAGTAAAAATAGCCGCGCCAGAAGCCCCTGCTCCTAATGCTGTTATTCGATATTTCCCTGTATAAGCAATAGTGAGGGATGTAGAACTTGGGAAAAACATTGCAATGTTAACCGCTTGTCTTGTTATAAATTGATTTATATCTGACATTATGCTAACCTCCAGCCGCATGTTGCATTGCCATATACAAAACCTACTCTGGCGTAATTATAGTTTGCAGTCATATTCTCACCGAGTCCCATTATATTTGCAGTTCCTCTTCCCATCACAAGATTAAATGTCCCGAAGTTTCCTGCTCCGTCAACAACAGAAACGTAATCACCAGTTACTGGAGTTGGGGGGAGCACAAATGTCCCGTTTGTCCCGCCCGTACCCCATATGTAGCCACAATTAGCTGTCCCTGTGCCGGATGTTCCGGTGATAAGCGTCCAGACTATCCCTCCGCCAGCGCCGGTTCCAGAAGTGCCCGATGTTCCACTACCAGAGGTTCCAGAGGTTCCGTGCGTGCCCGAACTTCCCGAACTACCGCTTGTCCCGTGGGTACCCCTTGAACCAGAGGTTCCGGAACTCCCCGATGAGCCTGCGCTGCCGCTTGTGCCTGATGTCCCGTGGGTACCACTTGAACCAGAGGTTCCGTGTGTACCAGAAGACCCGCTGGTACCACTTGTTCCGTGTGTGCCCGAAGAACCAGAAGTTCCATGTGTTCCTGTGCTGCCAGATGTTCCGGATGTGCCATGAGTTCCGCTTGAACCGGAAGTGCCGCTACTGCCCGAAGAACCAGAGCTACCGCTCGTTCCAGAAGTTCCTGCCGCTCCAGTTGCACCTACGTATATAATTTGCCCAGCGGTATTGAGAACCATTACCTTTGCACCATCAAAGTGTAGAGAATATCCAGACTCAAGTTGAAGGTCTTTTGCGATGAGCCTGCGAGAAGTTCCGGCAGAAGGTTTAAGATAAAGGTTAACATGGTTATGGGCAGCACCTGTATTTACAAGAATAATTGAAGTAATTACATCTGTAGAGTCAGCAGTATAAATCGTCCCCTTTGAGCTGGCAAGCTGTCCGTCCGCAAGTTGCTTTAGAGCATTGTTGTCAAGCCCATGTATTGTGAAGTCAACCTCGGTTGCGCTTGTGGCGTCTCCTTCGATTATGTCTGCATTTTCTAAGACTATCATTTATCCTCCAAAAACTATTGCCCATATCATGCCCATGTTGTCCGAGGTTCCGCTGCTCCCCGCCGTTCCCGACGTACCACTCGTACCGTGTGTTCCAGATGAGCCTGATGTGCCGTGCGTGCCGGTCGACCCCGAAGTGCCTGATGTGCCAGATGTACCACTTGTTCCGTGCGTACCAGTGCTACCGGATGTTCCACTACTTCCTGAAGTCCCGTGTGTGCCTGATGAACCGGAAGTGCCGTGGGTTCCTGATGAGCCCGAAGAACCACTTGTCCCGTGTGTGCCGCTTGAACCTGATGTTCCATGAGTTCCCGCAATTCCGCTTGACCCAGAAGTTCCCGATGTGCCAGCCGACCCGGTTGACCCCGATGTTCCATGGCTTCCAGCGCTTCCACTTGTTCCCGAAGTTCCAGAAGTACCCGATGTTCCGCTTGTGCCGTGGCTACCCGCACTACCGACTGAGCCGGATGTACCGCTGGTTCCAGATGACCCAGAGCTGCCACTTGTCCCGGAGGTTCCTGCGCTTCCATTTGTGCCAGAGGTTCCAGACGTACCGCTTGTGCCATGTGTCCCGGTAGAGCCCGAAGTACCGCTTGTTCCAGCGCTACCCGTAGAACCGCTTGTGCCTGAAGTCCCCGACATACCACTACTACCCGATGTACCATGTGTGCCATCGGTGCCCGAAGACCCTGATGTTCCACTCGATCCGGACGTTCCTGATGTCCCACTCGTGCCGGACGTACCGTGAGTGCCGGACGAACCACTTGTTCCGGATGAACCATGCGTCCCAGAAGACCCACTTGTTCCGTGTGTGCCCGTAGAGCCACTGGTTCCTGCCGAACCCGAAGTACCAGAAGTACCTGATGTAACGCCCAAAGCAGACGTTCCAGAGGTTCCTGAAGTGCCAGCCCCAGACGTTCCGGAGGTTCCAGCGCTTCCGCTTGAACCAGAACTGCCCGAAGTTCCTGATGTGCCGCTACTCCCTGACAGCCCACCCGTTCCTGACGTTCCGCTTGAACCAGATGAACCAGACTCTCCCGTGCTACTTGTTCCGCTCGTTCCACTTGTCCCTGATGTCCCGACTCCGCTTGTACCGGAAGTACCGGAAACCCCGCTTGTACCGGAGGTACTGAAACCACTAAGTATGGGGTTTGAAAATGTGACCACAATAGGTACATCCGAGTCCAGAGTCGCAGTGATCTGTTGTTCGGCTACAATGGTTACGTTTATGTCGAGTTCTTCGGGCATTTAGCTACCTGTTATTTCTTTCCATGCGCCTGCAATCATTAAGTTACTTCTTTCCATGCTCCGGCAATAAGTATCTTTGCAGCTTCAACATCGTGCCACGCACTATTTATCATAATTTTTGGTGTCGCTTCTTTCCATGCCCCCTGCATCGCTACTGGTATTGAGAGTCCACCTGCTGGCGCTTCATACTCCAACAAGATTGAAATATTCCCATCACTCCAATCAGGAGCCGGAGATACTGTTGTCGCATTAGAGAAGTAAACATTACCATCACTCCATATAGGATTATTCTCTGCCATTTATGCTATCACCGGTTGTGGGTCTATAAGTATATCCCCTGTTGTGTCATAATAAGATATTTTCAGCATCACCCGAA
>Ga0209288_10000201_pt1 | contig 19343 bp, 21 predicted proteins | sample PPLLaktember2015_4_FD_187261 | JGI IMG/M metagenome (GOLD analysis project Ga0209288, IMG submission 187261) | Freshwater sediment microbial communities from Prairie Pothole Lake near Jamestown, North Dakota, USA - PPLs Lake P8 Core (1) Depth... | ecosystem: Environmental > Aquatic > Freshwater...
CAGAGACGACTATCCATTGACTCCTGCTACATTCCATAATGAAAACCTTAGTAGATTCACTCCCTATGATGAAGGACATCAATGGACTTGGATAATTACTCTAAATCATAGGCACATCGAGGATATAGGTGACTTATGTCGGGAAAATAGAATAGAGATTATCCCTTTAGATGTTGTTCTTAGCACTAACCCAGGAATAGATGAGTTGACTCGGGCAGTTAGAGCTTTTACCATTCATTTTACCGATATAATAGAAAGATATGTAGACTTACGACAATGTATAACAAATGAACCTTTGACGATACTTACTTTACTCACAAAAGGAGTTCCAGAGAGAGTTATAGCGAGGTACTTAGGGAGAAATATAGATGATATTCCAAAGGTTAAATCGAACTGGAAGAAGAGGGGAGGACGTCCAGTAGACAGAAGAACTGACAAAGGAAAGAATATTAGGGATATGTAAGAGCTACAGGCGAATAGGAAGCAAGTAAGTAATAGATAATACGAGAGAAGACATAGACATAAGTGTATACCATACTAAATACGTATAAGATATGCTACTTTACCTCTTTATATAGTCATATTACCGTTACTAGATGTATACGGCACTAAGTTAGGGTTTTTGGAGTCAATTAAATTAAGGCTGGTATATGCTATCTATAGAATCAATAAAAGATGGATATACGAAGATATTTATGCCTTGGAATAGTATGTGCAGGCATGCGCATAAACCGTAGACCTATAAACTTATTAATTCAAGCTGATTTGATACAGAAAGCAAGGGACCATGGACTTATAATAAGTAAGTTTCTCGAGAACAAACTCCAGGAGTATTTTACCTTTATTGATGCAGTAAGTAGGATTCCAAATAATGAACGCCGAGGAGGAGATTTGAACTCCTGCGGAGCCGAAGCCCCACGAGCTTTCCAGGCTCGCGCCGTACCGGTCTGAGCCACCTCGGCAAAAACAACGACCGCAATACCATTCCTATTTATTTTTTTTTCCAGATAGATGGATACGTCCCTTTATTCATCAGCACACGCTCAAGAGACGCACAGATACCTGTATCCTTCTCAATGACTTGAACGGAGGGTAGTTCCATCTTTACTAATGCCACGCCTTCACCTTTTAAGGACACAACAGCTGCTATCTCACCAGGTATCATATCATCAAGTTCAACGACCCCGGGAATCGCAAGATTCGCCCCATGGCACAACGCATCAATCGCAGAATCACGCACGACTATTTTCGGCACAACCTCAAGTAATCGTTCCATCGACAGAATCGTCTTGCGTAACTCCTCATCATCACCATCGTCCTTCCAGAAGATATATGCATCCTTCAAATCCTGTAACGTGACTGCTGAATCCTCAGTGATGTTTCCCACACGGCTCCGTCTCAGTTCAATAAGCTGCGCGCCACACCCCAACTTCTTACCAATATCGACACACAAAGTCCGGATATACGTTCCTGCCTCGCACCCGACACGGAACAACACCTCGGTCCTCTGTATTTCAAGGATCTCAAGATAGTACACCTCTCGTGTACGACGCACCCGTTTCACCGCGGAACGCAGCGGCGGCATCTGAGAAATCTCACCGACAAAACTCTTACAGACCTCCCGTATCTTCTTTTCTTCAACCTCCTTATGAAGTTTCATTAAAGCAACATATTCCTTTCCTGCCACCAGAATGACTTGTAATGCACGAGCTGCGTCACCAAGCCCTGTTGGAAGCACACCAGTGACTGCAGGGTCAAGTGTGCCCCCATGCCCTGCTTTTTCAATCTCTAAGATTTCTTTTACCCAGGCAACCACCTGATGAGAGGTCGGACCCGCAGGTTTATCCAGATTGATAAAACCATTATTCAGCAGTTCTCGTACTGTACGCTTCGCAGGGGCTTTCCCATAATGTGCATTTGTCGTCGCAGAGGTCTTAATCAACCGTTTCCTTGGTTTTAGCGATGGTAACATAGTATTTTTCTCAGACATTGTAACCTACGGAATAACAGAAGGATATAAAAACTCGTTTATTCCCCAAGATGATCTAAGATAATCTGCATGATCTGCTCAGGGGTTTTATCACCTGCATCAATAATCACATCATAAATCGAGATGTCCGAAACATCAATACCATAATAGTTTTTGTATCGGGTCGCTTCGCTTTTCTCTCGTTTCAATATCTCTTTTTTCCTCTTCTTAAGATCACCTTGCTCTCGTTTTACGATACGACCTGTGCGAATATCGATATCTGCTTGGAGCAGCACCTTGACTGCAGGGATCTGCTTCTGATGCGCAAGCCAGCCTGAGAGTCGTCCCTCAACGATGACGTTGCCCTGCCGTAGAATAGTGAGTTGATATTGGTCAAGTTCTTCATCAATCTCACGATGGGACTCACAATACTTCCCAAACTCCTCAAGAGACATGTGATGTTTCTGTGCGAGTTGTCGGAAGATCTCACCAGAATAAACATATCGCAAGCCGAGGCGTTGCTCTAAAAGTTTCGCGACAGTTGTTTTCCCGGTTCCTGGAAGACCACTGATCGTGATCGTCGTCATTGTTCCCCTATTTCGCAGACGGTCGTATGTTTTTCCGCATGTTCTGCCACCAGTTCGACCAGCTAATCCATTTTAAGCCTTGTCGGATGAGCGAACCTGCTAAAAAAGAAAATATCATGTACAGGAAAAACCAGTTTGACATCAGAAAACTATCCCGTCCATATAAAGACACACCACTACCCCAGGGGACCGTGAAGTAAGAATAGTAAACAACGCCGCCTAAGAAATACGTCAGCCAGATGAAAATCGGGGCTATGAAGATAAATAAAAAGAACATTGACTTCATCATTCCGCCTGATGATTGTGTTGTCATACGCATGATTTGCGGTTGCATCTTCATAAGTTTCTGCAAGCGATTCTGGTTGCCTTCCTTGCGTGCTTTCGTGATTTCTTTATTGAACGCCTTGCTTGCCTCCTGTGCCTGGCCCATCGCTTTCCAATTTGTAAACATATGAGTAAAGAACGAGGAAAGAAACACGACAATGATCCCAGCAAGCACGATCGTAAGCAACGGGTTTGCTCCCCCGAAGCCTATCAGAGGGGCGAACACAGAGTTAAGGGAGAGTGCAACGATATTTCTAATATTTGCATCACCGAAGATTAAAATCATGACAAAGAGGAGGAGCATAAGGAGCAGCATCTGCCCGGCTTGTGCAAAATCATCAAGTTTTCTCATCGTATCACCGGCTCAGCTTCTTTGACTGCCGCATCAAGTGCATTATCATGGTTAAAGACGATTTTCACCGTAGCCCCTGTCAGTGTCGCATACGACATGGCTGCTGCTCGGTTCATCATCTGATGCTCCGCGATTTTTTCAACAGAATCAGGATCTCGGTTCCGCGTCGTATCTTTTGCCCGCCGATTGTAGATTTCCTGTGGGTCTGCTTCGACGATGACGATAGCGGTCGGGTTTAATTTCCGGAGCACCCACTCAGGTAACCCTGGCATGTATCCTTTCGGTGTTTTAACAGTACAATGGGTATCGACGATGACGTTTTTCATTTTCCCGACTTTCTCCGCTGTTTTAATCTGAAGTTGTTTCTGCTGATCTAGACTTAGCTTCCTCATTTCATCCCGATCTTTTACCAATTTCAGCTCTATAGCGATATCACTCATGACCGACCCGAAGGTAACAAAAGTGATATCTAATCCTTCTGCTGCCTTCTGCATCACTGTGGTTTTCCCCACCCCGGGTATTCCGGTAACAACAATAACTCCCATTGTCTACCTCACTATTCAGCTCCGAAGAATCCTCTGAGTATCGGATGCATCTCCATCGCTTGTTCTTTTGCGATCTGTTCATACATTTGAATCATGATTCCGACCGTAAGTAGAACACCTGTACCACTGGCATTTCCGACTGTACCAATTGCATCAGCTCCTGCTGCAAGCGCACCAACCGCGGCACCACCAATCACAGTCACCACCGGGATGTATCGTTCGAGGACTCTGCCTAACACACGAGGATCTCTCCTGAAACCAGGCATGACCATTCCTGATTTTTGTATTTGTTTTGCCACATCAGTCGGTCCCATATTGGTCGTCTCAATCCAGAATTTCGCAAACAGAATAGATCCAAAGACCATGATCGTTAAATATATGAGGGTTTTCGCTGCGAATTGCCATGGCGCATGACCACCATACCCTCCACTAATGATTGGTATCAACCAACTATTCACACCATTGAGGTTTGAGAGGTACCACGCTCCTCCCGCATACGGCATGGTAGAACCACCCGTGGTATCATATGCCCCAATCCACCATTGACCCCCGATTCCAGGTAGACCTTTCAGTCCAGGATGGGTATAGAATAATAATGCGAACATATTGACATTTGCTAACAGGGCAGACATCAGAATGACCGGGATGTTCGAAGCGTAGATGAGTCGAATCGGATACCGTCCTCGAGCACCTCGTACCTTCGCATGGGCAAGAGGTAGTTCTATTCGTGATGATTCAGTGAATACGACAATAAGGAAGACTATGATAGTTCCGAGCACCGGAACAATAGCATTCTGAAATCCTCCATGACCGATAAACAGTATTTGGAATCCGCCATCGACCATCTCGCCAAGATTCATATGGGATGCAAGATAGTATGTCCCAGGCAGGGTACCTGCTGGTGGATTTGAGATGCTTATTGGTTGAGATGATTGTGTAGGTAACCAGTTAAACAACCCAGTGAAAATGGATTGTGAGACACCAGCAGCAATGAACATGGAAATACCAGAGCCGATACCCCATTTGGAGATGAGCTCATCCATGAGGAATACAAGATATGCCCCCATGAATAACTGAAGGATAATTATCAGATCGGCTGTCGCCCTCCCCCCGACCATCCCGATCAAACCTTCACTTGGGCTGAGATACCCGTACACCTGAGGAATGGCTTCGATGAAGATCATAGCAATAACAAGGACTTTCTGGGTTCCCTGATATATCGATTTATCCTCCTTTTTTGTTAAATCGAGTTTAATGATCTTTGCACCAACGAAGAGTTGAAGAATAATGGACGCAGTGACGATAGGTCCGATACCAAGGTGCATGATGGAACCTGATGCCCCTGCCATAATGGCACGATAACTGGCAAACATGTCCAGGACTTGTCCGCTGACACCATAGATCATGATATTGGTAAGAATAAAATAGAGTATCAGACAAAGAATGGTCCAGAACATCTTTGATCGGAAATTCACATGGACCTCTGGCTTTTGCACTGCTGGCCAGCGTTCGATAATTGGTTTTAAGGCATATAACCGGCTCTTCTTCTCTTCTGCCATAGTAAAAACCTTTATTCTTCTACTTTTACTTCTCCGCCAAGTTTTGCAATTTTATCGATTGCTTTCTGAGAGGCGGATTTCACTATGATTTTATATCCGTGTTCAACGATTCCTCCACCTAAAAGTTTGTCAAATCCTTCTTTGGAGAGATCGATTTCTTTCTTGCCATGGAACTTTTCGTCTAACTGACCGACATTGATGATCCGGTCGTCCTTGACAAGACTGGGGTCTCGTTTAAACCCATGAACACCGAAATGATCAGGCATGTATTTCAGCATGTGCATGAACTTGTGTTTATGAAGGCCTGCATTGCCTCTACCACCTCGTAATCCTGAGCCACGGCCACCTTTCTTTCCTTTCCCATGTGTCATGGATCCCCTGAATTTCTTCGTCTTTGTTCGTGCCATATCAATCACGTTCTAATTTCTTCTTTGTACTTTTTAAGTCGAAAGCACATAAAGTACTGTATTATTATCTTTTCGGATGTGTCCTATAAGAGAAACACGACCGCTGAACTACGTTCTGTCCTGCTTTTTTTATTGTCGTTTGTCTCCCTTTCATTGTATGTCATCCTACGATGTTTAGTGTGATAGTTTTGTTAGGGGGCAATAGTCGAAGAGTTTTTAAAATGTTCTAGTTTTTGTTTTTCTGTGGAAGCAAATATTTATTATTTTTATCAAGATCAATGAACAAGTCTGCGACTTCTATGAGTTTATGCGACGTTGTACGTCCGAATGCCATGACTTCTGTTCTGCATCCAAGGCTTTTTGCATGGTCGAGAAGGTCTGAGAAATCGCCATCGCCACTGATCAGTACGACGGTATCAAGCTTTGGTGCAAGACGCATGACGTCCATGGCAATCCCGACATCCCAGTCGCCCTTCTTTGCGCCCCCGTAGAATATTTGGAGCTCTTTCGAACGTACTTCAAATCCGATTTCCTCAAGCACACTATAAAATGTTTGTTCATCTTTCACATCTGCTTTGATGACATAGGCGATTGCCCGTACCAGTTGACGTTCTGCGATCGCTTCCTTTAAAAGTGTTTTGAAATTCACTTTTTTGTTAAACAGGTTTTTTGCTGAATAATACATGTTCTGAACATCGACAAACACACCGATTCTCTGATCCTTATTTCTTCCTTGTGACATGCACGTTCACGCTATTTTTTTTCTACGATGTGAACTGGCTCTTCTTTTATTATAATTTTGGTCTCTGAAAGGTTCATACTGCAGGATTATAGATGGGTGGTGATCCTCAGGAGGGTGACTTTGTAAGATACGACTTGTTTGTAATGAAAATCAAATATCCATTTTATTGGGAATTCATAGTCTTTTTGAAAGGTGATTTCTCCTTTTAATGCAGAAATCATTTTTTCCATGAAGGGGATGGTTTTTTTCAGATGAAAAGAATAGAGGACTGAGGCGATTTCAAATCCTTTTTCGATGAATTTTCTGTCTGCCTTTAGATTCGCTTTTTGCGCCCCGAATGGTGGGTTCATAAGGACGGTGTCACAGGATGTCTGTATTGAGGTGATATCTTGGGTGTGGAACTCAATTGGATAGTTGTTTTTTGTTGTATACTCTTTGGCGGTGGAGATGATGTTGGGGTCGATGTCATATCCAATGACTTGTTGTGCCCCCATGAGATATGCTCCTATCGCAAAGACTCCTGTGCCGCACCCTAAATCAACGATGATTTTATCTTGGATGTCTCCCCAGGTGTAGGCGGTGAATATGACGTCTGCTGCGATTGTCGCGGGGGTCATGTATTGTTCGAGATGCGGGAGAGGGTTGGTTGGTTTTGGTATTTGTTGGAGGATGATTTCCAGTTGTCTTTGTTTCATGGTGATAGGGGTGAAGGGTTGTTTATTTACTAATAGTTTTTTATCCAAAAATTTTATTTGCTCGTGGTGGTTCTAGGGTGTCTTCTGGGCTCGTAGATCAGCGGAAGATCGCCCCCTTGGCATGGGGGAGGCCTCGGGTTCAAATCCCGACGAGTCCACTTATTTTCTTGCGTTCATTGCATTTTTTTCCAAAAAGATTCGAGATAATTAAACAAAAATAGTATTGTATTAAAAATTGGAAGGAAAATTTTAATGTGTATTTTTTAATATTAGTATTGAAATACAAAAAGTATAAATATGAGAGAAGCTGTTGGTGGGTATCATCTATAAAAAGGTAATCATCCAATGATACGAACCAAAGTAATCAATGATTCAACCGATCTAGTTTCAATCATCAGGGCATTTGATTCACCGACAAAAAAAGAAGTTTTTATGGAGATATCAAGAGACTGGATACCAAGCAGCCTTATCCTTGGCAAGTTCGGGGAGGATGGTCAAGCGGCCCTTGAATTCTTTGACAAAATGAAACTTGCAGAGACAAAATGGACAACACCTGAAGAAGGCGTCGATGGGAAACCACAGAAGATGTACCGATCGTTCTACTCTCTTTTTAACATCAACATCTCATGTCCGGTCAATGAAATCAGTGAAATTTTCAATGTCTCATCCTTAAATGATTGTCAATTTAAAAAACTCGAAGAAGACATCCGTGGGTTCATTGGTGACACAGGTACGTTTGCAAACAAAGTCTCAGAGAAATTCGGAATTTCAAATACTGCTTTGAAAGCGTTAGTCAAACGATCCAATAAATTCCAATACACTGGGCTAAAAATTACACGAACCCCGCCTGGACCTGAGAGTACTTAATTTTTTTTTCACAACCGTTTTAAGCCGTTGGACTATTCCGGCTCTAATGGATTATACTATCATCATTCAAGCATTCTGGATTGTGATTCCTATCTATGTTGCGAACGCAAGCGCAGTCATCGTCGGTGGGGGGACTCCGATTGATTTTGGGAAAACATGGAACGATGGACGAAGAATCCTTGGAGATGGCAAAACCTGGCGTGGATTGTTTGCAGGAACCTTTCTTGGGATGACTGCAGGCTTTGGACTTGCGGTAGTCGCATCGTACCTTTCAACAAGTGAGTATAATTTTCTTTATCTTACGAACTTCGAAGGATTCCCTGTGATGATCCCGATCCTTTTTTCCCTGTGTTTTGGAGCGCTGCTTGGAGATGTCATCGAAAGTTTCTTCAAACGACGCATCGGTAAGGGTCGCGGTCAGGATTGGATCCCGTTTGACCAACTTGATTTCATAGTTGGCGCACTTCTATTCAGTTTTCTGGCAAGTGAGCTTCTCTATGTGGTACACTTCACAAGCGATCAGTGGTTTTTCGTCCATATTACCCTATGGCATATCCTGATTCTTCTCGTTGTCACCCCGTTTATTCATATCACCGCAAATGTCCTTTTTAGAAAGATAAAGAAGACGCATGCAAAAATTTAAGAGGTTACGGAGAATCTCTTCTTATTCTGGGTTCTGGCGGGAGTATGCATACGCAGAAAACACCCCTAACAAAAACCTCGAATATACATACATCAGTTACCATGAACGATGATCTGAAGCAATGGATTTCCGCAGAAGAACAAGCAGATATCTCAGAAATACTTCATGTTCGATTGAAGGATAAGAAACCAAAAGGAAAATGTGACATCTGTCGAGTGCATCCGGCAAAATCCATCTGCATTAAATGCGACTGCTCGGTGTGTAGCTCTTGTTTTTTTACCATGGTTGGGTTATGTCAGAACTGTCTCTCAAAAGAGACCATTGCGAAATGGAAAAATAAAAAAACAGATTGGAAAAAGATCCTTGATGTTGACTGGGTCGATTAGATTTTTTGTTCTCTTTTGAGCCGCTCTCCTTCTAACGATAACGAAAGCATTGCTCGGGCAGCTCTCCAGGAGGATGGATAGATTGGTACTCCAACTGCTTTGAGGTCGAGGACTAAGTCTTCGAATTCTTTGCCACCAACCCAGCAGCCCAGGATTGGTTTTTCGTATTCATGATGCAGTTTCTGTTGATGAATCATTTTTAAGATGGCGCCTGCGTACTCTCTAGGTCGTGCGTATCCAGCGTGTACCGATGCGACAATGATCCCATCGATATTTTCATCTTCGAGAAGTGCACGGGTGGATGCCCAGTAGCGATAGAACCCTGCGTCTGCGACCAGGTCGACAGGGTTATTTGGTTTGACCAGTCCTGGGACGATTTCCTCGATTTTTTTGAAGGTTTTTGGAGATAATTTTGGGACAGTCAGACCATTTGCTTCACAAGCATCGGTAAGAAGGATCCCGAGTCCTCCACCGTTGGTGATGATGCCAATACGATTTCCTTTAGCTGCCGGTTGTCCAGCGAGTGCGCGTGCCATGTCGAATAGTTCAACAAGATCTCGACATCGGATCCCGCCTGCTTGTTTAATCGCTGCGCTGTACAACTCGTCGCTTCCTGCCATCGAGCCAGTGTGGGATGCGGTTGCTCTGGCTCCAGCGGTGCTTCTTCCGGCTTTGACTACTAAGATAGGTTTGTTGCAGGCTTTGATGCTGTTCATAAAGTCTCGTCCGTGTCGTATCCCTTCAATGTACAGTCCGATTACTTTTGTTTCTGGGTCTTGGCTGAAGTAATCGACGAGGTCGTCATCATCGATGTCGAGTTTGTTTCCTACGCCGATGATTTTGGAAAGTCCGACGAACTCGTTGTTGGCCAGATAAATCATTCCCATGCCCAGTGCACCGCTCTGGCTGATCAGGGCGAGGTTTCCTTTTCGTGGCATCCCAAAAACGAAGGAGACATCAAGGTTGTCTGATGCGTTTTTGTATCCCATGGTGTTTGGCCCTAGAATTCGAATTCCGGTTCCTTGTACCAATTTTTTTATGGTTTCTTCTCCTTCGTGATTCCCTATTTCGCTGAACCCTGAGGTGATGATTATGACCCATTTGACCTTTTTTTTCACACATTCCTTTATGATTTGTGTCACCAGTGGTTCTGGTACTGCGATCATGACGAGATCAATTGGGTTTGGGATGTCGGTTAATTTTTTGTAGCATTTCAGTCCAAGGATTTCTTCTTCGTTTGGGTTTACTGGATATAATTTGCAGGGATAATCGGAGATGAGGATGTTTTTGAGTGATGCATGTCCGATTTTTGTGGAGTTTTTTGAAGCCCCAACGACCGCGATGCTTTTAGGTTTGAAAAATGTCTCCAGTGATTGTTTCATTTCTTCTTCCTCTCTTTCGTTTTTGTTTTTTTCAGACATTTACTTTTCTTTACTTAAACATACTGAAATATATTATGTATATTATTGAATATCTTTTTATATATATTTATTCATGATCTGAATCACTTCAGCACTCGTCTGAGCCTGCCGGTACTCCTCCAATGGCTCTTTATTTAACTCCAAAAAACGAGGACCCCACGTATAAATCCCAAGAATGTCGGTCGCCTGCGTCACTTCACCGAGAATATACAACGCTGCAGCAAACGCCTCAAGCGTACTCAACTGATACGGTTTTCCATAATTCACCGGATTTGCTGCCAGTAAAAACGGTAACGCACGAGGCGTCATCCGTGTCTCAAGAGATTGAAAGGTCTGTTCAGCGGTTTTCCACGAACAATCCAACGCAACAAGACCATGTTTTTGAGCAATCAGAACATCTTCACGCGACAGGCTCTTTTCTGCAAAGGGATCTAAAAGGACTGCATGATACGGTAATCGTCGGATATCTTTCTGGAGTGTCGCAAACCCGAACCGATGCAATTTCTTTGCAGTACATTTCTTCGGATCATCTTGATTCGTATGGAACACAACAAGTCTTAATGATTTTTTCATTTTGAAATCCTCACATCAATAACCACATGAATAATCCTAGGAGCATACGATTTGATCTCATTAACCTTAAGGACCTTAAAAGAACGATCAAAAAACTCTGCCACCTTCTCAATATGTGAAACAGATAACCCCGGTATCAATTCAGTAGGAACCAAATCATGGTAATGAAGAATCCCCACATGATTTTTCAAACACTGAAAAGCAACCTCTAAAAAATCCTGAGGTTTTTTCAGATATCCAAGAATCACACGGTCCGCACAATCCTTAGGCGCAATCTCTCGATTATCACCTAAAAGTGGTTCAACAATACCACTGACATGGTTCAACACAATATTATCACACAAATAATCAAACGCAACCGGGTTTATTTCACAAGCGACTATCTTCTTAGGTCTGCTGAACACCGCTATCGGCAGCGTAAAATATCCGATTCCTGCAAATAAATCAACCACCGTCTCATTCACCTGTGAGATAGTTGCCATCCGTAACCGCTCTGCCATGTTCCCTGAGGAAAACATAATCTTCTGCGGGTCAATCTTATAACGAATGCCATTCTCGACATGAACTGTTTCGGTTCTCTGTGACCCAAAAATCACCTCAACCATAGGCTTTCGATAGACACCTGAAATCCCCCCACAGTCATTCAACGTCGTCGTACAATTAAGACCCTCAGCATATGCTTTCCCAATAATCTCCTTGTACTGATTTAACTCCTCAGATAATTTAATGATCACAACAGTACCGATTTTTTCCCATTTGTTCGGAAGATACTGCACCAGCTCAAAAGGAATAAGCAAAGATACAGCTTTTTTGATACTCTTCAAAGGCGTCTCTTGCATCTTCTCCTCTTACATAGTTCTCCCCTATAAAACTTCATCCATCATCCTCCAACAACTCTATGTACTGTACATTGTATTCGCAGACTGAATGGCGGAGTTATTTCCTTATTCACCACGACAAAATCAAAACGACATCATGCAGGTAATCACAGATGCATTAAGACAAAGGAAACAGTTTATCTTCGAATCAGGGACGGGTTCAGGGAAAACCATCTGTGTGCTTGCCGCAGCGCTCACCTATGCATTGGACCATCAGAAAAAAATCATCTACACAACACGGACGAACGCACAACAACAACAAGTCATCCATGAACTTCGTGCGATACAAAAAAAATCACAAGATAAAAGAATCTACGGTATCGGCATGCAAGGCCGCGGAAACATGTGTCTGCTCGCACGTGAAAACCCGGAGATCCAGAACGGAAACTCCGAGGAGCTCTCAAGATTCTGCTCCTATCAAAAAAAACTCGCGGTCTCAGAGAAAAAAAAAGGATGCAGCTACTATCGAAATTACCTTGGAGAAAAAGACCGTGTTGAGACAATCATGGAATGGGCACAGAAACACCTACCCACCGCAGAAGAATTCACCGACGCCTGCGAAAAACAAGCAATCTGTCCCTATGAGATCAATAAACTCATGGTCCATGACGCCCTTGTCGTCGTCGTACCCTATGTCTACGTGTTTGACAAATCGATACGCATCAAGCTCTTCGACTGGCTTTCCATCTCTGAAGACGATGTCATCCTTGTGATCGACGAAGCACATAATCTTCCCGATTATCTCCGAGAGCTTTTCTCATCGGAACTCAGCACCTGGATGCTCAACAGCTGCCTCATGGAAGCAGACCAGTTTGGAAACCCCTCGCTTGCAGATGGGAGAATCTCCGTGACCGCTTTTTGTAAAGAACTCATAGATATCGTCACAGTCCTGCGCGATACCTATGTCTATGGGGTACTTGAAGGAGGCATCCGAAGAATCAATCCGGAAAAAAACGATGCACTCATCCCTTCACATGAGCTTGAAATAGAACTTCTCTCCCGTCTAAAAACCACGAGTAAAACATTACGAGATATCATCAGTGACCTCTATGCATATGGGGAAAAAATCCAGGAGTATAAACAAAAAGACGGAAAACTCCCCCGGTCCTATCTTCACAATCTTGGGGTGTTCCTTGGTTTTTGGACGACGATAGAAATGGACCAATACATCAAACTTATCATCGATACCGGTCAAGGAAAAAACCCTCGGGTGGAAGCCTATTGCCTTGATCCATCCATCGGAACAGACATCCTCAAAGAAGTCCACTGCAGCATCCATATGTCTGGTACGCTCGAACCACTAGATGAATATCGTGACTCCCTTGGTCTTCCAATAGAAACACGAATGGCATTGTATCCATCGCCATTTCCTCCAGAGAACCGGAAGATTTTTTTTGTCAGTGATGTCACCACACGATATGATGAGCTTACGAAAGACAAAACCATTGTCCCTCAGATGTGGAGATACGTTAGCGAGATCTGTAACAGATTCGAGAAAAACACCATGGTCTCCTTCCCTAGTTATAACACGCTTGCGATGTTTCGGAAGAATGGATATTTCGCGGAAATCCAACGATGCCTGTATATCGAAGAACAACATATGTCACAATCAGAACTGATGGACCTGGTCACTGATTTTAAATCCTGTGGCGATGGAAATCGGAATAGTGCTGCACTTTTCACGGTCATGGGCGGACGTATCAGCGAAGGGATGGATTTCCCTGCAGAACAACTCGAGATAGCGGTCATCGTTGGTATCCCTTATCCTAAACCAACGGCACGCCAACGTGGTTTGCAGAACTACTATGATCAAAAGTTCGGGAAAGGATGGGAATACACCGTACAGGCACCTGCAGCACGTAAAATGCTCCAAGCGATTGGCCGTTTGATTCGCAATGAAAACGATCGAGGTGTCGCAGTCATCCTTGATAAACGAGCAGCGCGATTTCATCAGTACATAAAAGAGATGAGAGAATCACGAGACCTGCTGCATGATATCAGTGTGTTTATGAACCAATAAAAATTTTTAGAAAAAGGGAAAAGATAGAACCGAAAGAATCAGGGTTATCGTGGAAGCAGGTCAGGGATCCCATCAGTGATAGGGTATGTACACTGACAACGAGCGCAAGAAAAAGAACCAGAAACGATATCTCCTTTTTCCTCTTTTTCGACAGAGAGAACAAGCTCTCCTTTACAGGTCGGACAGCAGAGGATTTTAATGATTTCTTTTTTCATATTACTCACCGTTCATCAGTAATCACCTAAAAAGATTGCTCGCTTTTTCCCCACATCTGAATCATATACAAACGTCCATTCTTCATCAGTGAGTTTCTTAGCATCCGCAATCATCTGCAGGTAGTTTTTCACCTGGGAGTCCATCAGGTCCGCCTGGTGGAGAATACAGGCTTCCAGAAGTTTCGGTATCTTTGGAGAACCCCACTCGTATCTCCCATGATGGCTTAGGATGAGATGGATCAGTTGTTGTTCTAATTCCTTTGGGAATTCTTCTCCCTTTGTTCGGAGCTCCTGGATTTTTTCTCTGATCCATTGTTCCCCGATCACGATATGGCCGATAAAATTACCTTCATCGCTCACATCGATAGCGGCAGCATAGGTGTATTCCTTTAATTTTCCGATATCATGGAGTAACGCACCACATAGCACGAGGTCATTATTGATAGTGGGGTACATTTCAGAGATATTCTTACAGAGACGGACCACACCAACAGTATGTTCGAGATTTCCTCCGACGTAATTATGATGTCGCGAAATCGCAGAAGGAGAATGCATATACATCTTGACAAACTCCGGGTCGTTAAAGAAGGATGCGAGCAGGTGTTTCAATGGCTCATTTTTAACCGTTTTTAGTTCTTTTTTGATGATGTCATAGAGTTCTTCGATGCGCTCTTCAGGCAAGGATGGGAGAAAATCAGTGACATCATATTCATTCGGGGCACATTTTCGTACACCACCAGTGTTTTCATTCACTGAGATCTGTAGTCTATCCTCATAGTTTTCAACCATGCCGGTTCGCACCTGAACAACATCACCGGTGTTAAAACTTTCATAGAGTCGTTTCACCCGGTCTTTGTTCTCCCCGCCCCAATACTTGACGCTGATCTCACCGGTTTTATCTGTTGCAAGGAACTCGAAAAACATTCCTCGTTTATAGGGTCGTTGTGCTTTCTTTAGCTTCACAGCAAAAAAATCATTGATCGCGTCGCCATCACGCAGGTTTTCAATGTATTGATCTTTCTTTCGCTTTCCAGTATCGGTTTTGATGATGGTTTGTTCATCTTTTTTCTTATCGTATTGGTAGATATCCACCATTATGGTAACCTCCCATGACTTATTGCGTGATATCGTTTAGAGTTTATAGGTTTTTCCCTCCTTGACCATGATGGTTTTGCTAGGGAGTTTTTTGAATAACCGGGGGTGTTCCGTATGGATAGGGTAGAGTTTCTTTGGATGCACTGTCTTGATAAGCTCTTTCAGATCATCACCGTTGATATGTCCCGAGCAATGAGATTGGAAGAATTCTATGTCGAAATGCCCCAGCCAGTTTTTCATCCGGTCGTATGAAATCTCCATTTCTTCGTTGAATGGTTCTGAGAGTGAGTGAATGTATAACCCTCTTTTTGGTTTCAGGTCAATGAGCTCTGAGAAATACCAGAAGTTCAGCACGATCATATACCTGGAGGGGTTTTTGGTGATGTCTGCTGCGGTGATGATGTTATTGTAGTGTAATCGTTTTTTGATATAGGTATCAGTGTAGTCTTCGTTAATGTATGTCCCGGTAAGCCGTTTTGGTTTTAACAAGGCAAGGTGTTGATCTGTTATTGGTGGTACTTTGAGTTTTTTATCCTGATAATATTGCTCAAGGAAACAAGCGTGTTTGAAGTTAATCACAAGGGTTTTTCCAAGGTCTTTTGCTATGTTGTAGAACGTCGTGAAGCGGTCTACGTCTTTGAAATTGAAATCAACAATTGAGAGGGTTTTGCATTGTTGTATTTTCTTTTTCGAATCATAATAGATTTTCTGCTCAGATTCATTGGTCTTCTTTTTTTCTATCCGGGTTCCCTCGGTGATCATCGCAACTGCTTTGGCTTGCTGCGCTGCTATGATGAAGTCATCAGTCATTTCTGCATGTAACCCATGCATCCGGAGGTCACCTGTGTAGATGAGCGGTCCTTCAGTTGTGTAAATCAGAAACGCATACGCACCTGGTACCGAATGATCAATATGAATTGGTTCAATTTCGATCGAATCAATCTTGAATTTTTTTCCAGTGGTAAACGTACGGAATTTTCGTATCACAGGTGGTATCTTATATCCAGAACGATAAAGTGGTCTGATCCGGAAGTCAATCACTTCGTTCTCAAGGTCCCTTGTGGTTTGTTCTGCGACTGCGTTGATGATTCTTTTACAGGTTTCTCCGCAGTAGATAGGGATGTCTTTATGTAAAAATGAGATGTAATTCGCATGGTCTGCGTGCGCGTGGGATAGCACTACACCAGAAACCGCTGGTTCTTCTGATTTTCTGCCATGCTGTTCAAGGAGATCAGATCGATAAATACCAGGGATGTCAGGAATCAAACCCATCTCAAGAAAGTCTCCAATACCATTGGCTGTTCGAGGGTTGAGGAACTCTTCAAAAAACTGGCCTCTTCGTTTAAAACTCATCCCGAAATCAAGAAAGATTTTCGTCCCATGGTCATCGAGCAGGATTTTGTTCCCCCCGATCTCATCGACACCACCATAGAACGTTACATTCACCATTTCTACTCCCCGCTTATACTCTCATAAATACAGAGTAATATACATAAACATTTGTACAAAGAAATGAAAAGAAGAAAAAAGGAGCGTGTCTATTCGACGCTGACTTTGAATCCACCCTGATCCTTTTTCTTTTCTTTTTTATCAAGAACGATGTCAAGGATTCCGTTCTTATAAGTCGCCTTTGTTGATTTTGTTTTCACATTGCATGGAAGGTCGATACGTTTGTGGTATTTACGTTTCGGTGAGTCCACCTTGATTTCCAGGGTGTCTTCGGTCGCGATGAGGTTGATGTCCTCTTTTTCGACCCCTGGTATTTCGACGGTAATGGCCACATCGTTTTCTCCTTCGATGATATCGGTGAGCGGTTCGATTTCTTCGGAGATGCTGGGGACTCCCTCAGGGGATCGTACTGACCGGTTCCCGAAATCCTCGATCTGGGGTTTCCCATCAGGTCCAAACTCGATTTTATAACCATGTACGACGGGTTTTCCTGGTTGGGCGTTCGTAAACATCTTCATCATTTCTTCTGCCATTTTCTTGATATCATCCATGACTTTGTCATCATTGAAGATATCTTTTATCCTGTTATCATTAAAGATATCCCGGAAGATATCATCGTCTCCTCGGAAGGGATCATGTGGGTTTTTCTTTTTTTCATGGTTTTCTTCGTCAAAAGGATCCATAGGTCACTACCCCCTTTTTTTCTTCTTTTCGATATACTACTTATCAGAACTTCTATTTAAATGTTTCCCCCGAATATTCGAGTTCCCTATCAACTTCTTCCAGGAGAAGCTTGGCTCGTTTGCTTAATTTCTTCGGTGTCGTCACCTGGATTAGGACATAAAGGTCTCCATACCCCAGACCCTGTATTTTTGGCATTCCACTACCTTTGAGCTTAAAGAGAGTCCCACTTTCTGTTCCTTCAGGGATTTTTAGTTTTTCTCCGCCTTGTAACGTCTCTATTATCACAGTTGTTCCCAGGCTTGCCTTGGGAAAGGAGATGTTGAGTTTCCGGTAAAGGTCTGCGCCTTGTCGTTCAAAGACAGGATGTTCCTTCATATGAACAACCACGTACAGATCACCGCTTTGTGTGACACCTTTTGTGTGTTCTCCTTGGCCAGCGAGTCGCAGATGGGCTCCGTCATCGATTCCTTTTGGGATATGAACCTCGATTTTCCTGGTTTTTTGTATGCTCCCTCGTCCCCGACAAGCAGGACAAGGATCTTCAATGATTGTCCCCTGTCCACGACATTTGGAGCATTCGCTGATTTGAGTGAACATCCCAAAAGCGGTCCTACGGGAGATTTGCATCTGTCCTGTTCCTCCACAGCTAGAGCATCGTTTTGGGCTGCTACCTGGTCGTGCCCCGGTCCCTTTGCAGGTTTCACATTGTTCAGTCCGGGGGACTTCTAAATCGGTGTTCATCCCTTTATAGGCGTCCTCAAGGCTTATCTGGATATCAAAGCGGATGTCGTTTCCTCGTTGGGCACGTGGTCGTTGGGTAAACCCACCTCTTCGCCCAAAGAATTGTTCGAATATATCGTTAAAGTCAAATCCCGTTCCTCGGAAGATATCACCAAAATCTGTAGTCCTGAAGATATCCTCTTTGGTGTATTGCTGGTCGATTCCTTTATGTCCGTACTGGTCGTACATCTTGCGTTTATCATCATCGTAGAGGACCGCGTAGGCTTCTGAGATTTCCTTGAATTTTTCTTCAGCGTCTTTTTCTTTGTTTTTGTCAGGATGGTATTTCAACGCTAGTTTCCGGTATGCTTTCTTGATATCGTCTTTTGTTGCAGAATGATCAAGGCCAAGGATGTCGTAGTAATCTTTCTTTTCCATAGGACTAGCGACTATACATTTAGAAGGGGTATTTCTTTTTTATTGTACGTCTCATTTATCTTGGTTCAGAGGAGTACTCGGACGATTTGAAGGAGAATGTCTCCAAGGATGAACGAGACAATGAATCCTATAAGCAAAGGGATCATGAATGGGATCTTAGGCGTCACCCAGATTTCTGTTATCCCCTGTTTTTCGAATTCTGCAAGTTCTTCATCAACGTCGAATTTCTTTGGCATGTACATGAGTTTTCGTTTCCCATCCTTAATTTTTTCCAATGGCCAGACGAATTTTTGTTTTGCTTTCTCAACCGGGATGACATAACCGAGGAGGCAGTGAGGGAACTGAATGTTCCGCTTGGTGATATTGTAGAGGAGAAGGCTGATTGGTATGAGGAGGAACAGGATTGTTGCGTTTGCAAAGATGATCCATGAGCCTGGCATAAACGACGGCCATATTGGGAGGTCTCCCAGAATTGGTTGGATGGGGATGAGGATGGCTAGTGCCATGAGTGCTTTTGCATCTGCACCGCCGAACAGCAGTCTCATTTGGAAGAAGAGGTACATCAGTGCGATCATGATAGGGATGAAGACAAGATACCAGATATTGGGGAACCCTCCATCTAGGTATTGGATGACAAGCAGGATAGCACCTACAATTGCCATGATGACCCAAAGGATGTTTGCTGCCCGTCGTGTTTTGATATCAGTATACGAGGCATATGAGAGAAGAAGTATTCCTGTTATCAATCGAATAGCGTTTAAGATTGTGACATCA